>Ga0255336_100437_pt1 | contig 67329 bp, 59 predicted proteins | sample MeOH1_35cm_T3_17_FD_189102 | JGI IMG/M metagenome (GOLD analysis project Ga0255336, IMG submission 189102) | Sandy soil microbial communities from University of British Columbia, Vancouver, Canada - MeOH1_35cm_T3_179 | ecosystem: Engineered > Artificial ecosystem > Sand microcosm > Unclassified ... | reverse complement strand
CTTTATGATTGGCATCAGCCATGAGCCCTGCCCACCCGTCAGTCTGCTGCGCGCGGGCTGCGGCCGCAGGCGGCCTTCGCGCCGTGCTCGCAGCCTGCCTCCCGTCCGCCCCCATGGGGCTCCCCAAAGTGAAGAACGAAAAAGCGCAAAGCGTGCTTCGCATGCGGTGCAAGCCGCCATGTCGTCTTGCACCGCATTGCTGAGCGTAGAACGCCGGTGGCCGTCAAGGCTGTCTTTCAGCGCGCGTTGCGCGACCTTGACGGTTCATCAGCGGGGATCCGATTGGGTGGGCGAGTGGGCGTCGCCTCTACAACGACATGACTTCTCCGATGCGACACGTTTCAGAAGCCCCAACGCACCCGCCAATCTCGACATCCCTCTACCCCGCCCGCCGCCTACCCCCCTCGATAACCCACACACTCATCACCCCAGCACTCACGCACGCAACAATATCCGGTTTATAAATCGCCAACACCATCCAGACCAGATTCGCATACCCACGAAAAAACGCCGGTACAGCGCCGCGCAGATCGCTCCAACGCGTCGTCGCCAGCACGCCGCCCGCTGCCGACATCACCGCAAACAAGGCCCACGCAAACTGTGTCGCACGCGCTTCGCGCTGAACCAGCAACACGATCAACGCTGCGAATCCAACGAACCAGAAAGGCGCGCAAGCCCAAAACACCCGTGGCCGACGCGCAACCCATTCGCGCCATTCCGCTTGCGAAAAAGAAATAAAGAACGCGAACAACACCCCATGCGCATAAGGCATCAACCACGCGCGCGGGTCCGCAGCGATCCAGTGGCCCGCAAAACCCAGCGCCGTCGCGCTGACGGCGGCAAGTATCGCGAGTTCCTTGACTGGCGGCCACCCATACACCAACGCAGCCCAGATCGTGCAGCCCCCCAGCGTAGCCATCGCGATCGATGTCGACCTGCCGCTGCCGTCGTCGCACAGCGCAACGGCGGTGGCACCGAGCCACACGGGAACCCACCCATAACGCAGCCAACCGATCGCACGCAATGCCCGCAGCTTCTGTTGCTGGGGCTCGGATAGCAACACGGTGGTAGTGGCGATCGTCACCAGAGCGAGCATGAGCGTCGACAGAAGAATGCCCAGTTGAGCAGGCGACCACTGATCGAACCATCGCCCACGGTTGGGGTTGAGCGAAGCACCGGCAAACAGCAAACCGCACCACGCATTCAGCGCAAGCGCCGGACCAAACAATCGGCCCGCGCCGATGCGGAATTTGAGGCAGCGTCCCCAGAAATCGACCTTTCCGGCATCGAGCCGCAGCCGCACGACATTCGGATGGTAGCGGCCGAGTGCGATCAGCAACTGCTCCATTTCGGCGCGCACCCCTGCACGAAGCAGCGCTCCTGCGCCTGCGGCCATTTGAGGCAACGGCCCTTCGAGCAACGCCATTGCGTTGGTGAAGCGCAGGCGCAGCGCGTCATAGTCCTCGTCGGCAAACACGCGGTCCAGCGCGAGCGCCGCAATGGCCGCGTTGCGCCGCCGCAGATGCATCGCGTTGTCCCGCCAGCCAAGAACCGCGCTCAGGTTCATGCGCAGCCTGGCCGGCGTGTCCTCGTTCAGACAATGACAGAGCGCTTGCCACTCGAGTTCGTCGCGCGTTGCAAGGTTGACGACGGTGGCGAACAGATCCTGCAGCGAACGACGCGACCCGAGGTCATCCGCTTGCGTGACGAAGTTTTGCCAGAGCTGGACGGCGATTTCGAAAGCGTCGGGCTCGCAAGCAGCCTGGACTTCAGACGCGTTGGCCGGGACCGGTTGCGTCGCCAACTGAATGGCAGAATTTTGCGTCGGCTCGATCAACACCGCAGCTTCTGCGCCTTCAGCATTCGCCTCTCCGGGCGCAGTGTCGGATCCCTTTGCAGCCCCACTGCCCACCATCTGCAACGCCGACTCATACGCGTAACGCAGACGCTGAAACGCCTCGGCATCTTCATCCGGGCGTTGCTGTTTCAACAGGCGTGCATACGCACGGCGCACCGCACGTTCGTCGGCATCCGACTCGATGCCGAGCACGTCCCACGGCCAATGCGTGTTCGAGATCGTATTCATGGCCGGTCAATAAGTCACATGCACGTCGAAACGATCCAGCAGCGTGCCCAGTTCGCCGCGCGCTTGCGCGATTTCGTCCGCATTCTGACGCTCGATCACCGCCTGGAAGCGAGCGATATGCGCGGCCAGATATTGCCGATGGTCGCCCAGCGTCTCTTCGTAGACACGGTCGGCGCGCGTCAGCAGCGTGCGGTTTTCGAGTTGATCGCGCGGATGGATCTTCAATGCACTCAACGCAACAAGGCGCTCGCGGATTTCTTCCGGCGTCATCACGCCGGGGTTTTCTTGAATCACCATCGCGCGCTTCCTGCCGTCCGGAAACGCAGTGGCTTCCACTTCGAGCACGCCGTTGATGTCGTAAGTGAAGCGCACGTCCGCGCCTGCTTCTCCCGCTGGTTTAGGCGGCACGTCGAGCGTGAATTCGCCGAGCGATACGTTGTCCGCGCTCAGACGCGCTTCGCCCTGAAACACCTTGATGCTGAGTATCTGCTGACGGTCGCGCACGGTGAAAATGCGCTGCATGCGGCTCACCGGCACAATCGTATTGCGCTCGATGATCGGCAGAAAGTGACCGGGCACGAACTGACTCGGGCCGATCTGCATGGCGGTATCGATGCCGAGGCTATACGGCGCGACATCGGTCAGCACCATTTCGTCGAGTCCGGCGTCGCGCCCCACGAGGCCGGCCTGCACCGCTGCGCCCAGCGCGACCACCTCGTCCGGGTTCAGGTGTCCGGTGGGCAGGCGACCGAACATCTTCGAGACCAGCTTGCGGACCATCGGCATGCGTGATGCGCCGCCGACAAGGATGATCTCGTCGAGCGCGGCAACGGCGATCTTCGAATCGCGCAATGCGCGTTCCACCGGTTTGCGCAGCCGTTGCAGCAAATGCTCGCAGGTGCGCTCGGCGGTCGCTGCATCGAGTTCGAGCACGTGCTCGTTGCCGTCGATTGTGAGCTTAAGCCTGACGTCTTCAACGCCGTTCTGCGTGAGCTGACGTTTTGCACGTTCGGCCTGCTGATGCAGACGCTGTGCCGCAACCGGCGCGAGCGCCCTGATTTTCAGGCCGTTGCGATGGCAGAACAATTCGGCCAATGCTTCGGTGAAGTCTTCACCACCCAGGAAATTGTCGCCGGTGCTCGCGCGTACTTCCATCACGCCTTCGAAGAAGTCGAGCACGGAAACATCGAACGTGCCGCCGCCGAGGTCGAAAATCAGAAACTTGCGCTCGCTATCGCGTTGATGCACGCCATACGCAAGCGAGGCCGCAGTCGGCTCGTTGACGAGGCGCAGTACATTGAGACCGGCCAATTCCCCGGCAATGCGCGTAGCCTTGCGCTGTGCGTCGCTGAAATAGGCGGGCACGGCGATTACCGCGTCGCTCACCGCTTCGCCGAGAAAGGCGTCGGCATCGGCCTTCAGCGATTTGAGCAGCAGCGAAGAGAGCTCTTCGGGGCGCAGCGCTTGCGCGCCGAGCGACACGGTACGGCTCGTGCCCATGTAGCGCTTGAAGTTCGCGGCGGTACGCTCGGGATGCGTATGCAGGCGGTCGTGAGCAGGGCGGCCGACGAGGATGGAGCCGTCGTCGTCGATGGAAACGCATGACGGCGTGAGTGTCGCTCCTAACGCATTCGGGATGAGGACGGCGTGGTTGTCGCGCCAGATTGCCGCGAGACTATGCGTGGTTCCAAGATCGATGCCGATGATCGAAGGCATGTACAGTTTCCGATTCGTTTGCGCCCCTCCATGAGGAGATCGCCCAAGGGTTCGCTGATGAAACGCGTGGAGCCGGGTGCAGCTCCGTCCAATGGCGATAACGGCAGACCGCACGCAAACTTGAGCGGCGTGGGCAACGGGGACGGTGAGAATCGGATCGGGTAACGCACTGTGCATGGTGGCCGAACGATCGTCCACGCATGCGAATGCAGTGAGCCGTGCAGGGGCACACGGCTTACGGCTCATTGAGGCAAGCTGGAAGCGTGCTAGGCGAGCGTGCTGCGCGACATCGACATCACAGCGCTTTGCGATAGACCACAAACCCCGAACGGTCCGCGACCTTGTCGTACAGCTTCATCGCCGTCTGATTGGTTTCGTGCGTCTGCCAGTACACGCGTTGCGCACCATCGGTTCTGGCGCGCGTATAGACCGCCTCGATCAATGCGCGGCCGACGCCTTTGCCGCGCTCGGTATCGAGCGTGTACAGGTCTTGCAGATAGCAGATCGGTCCTGCCATCGTCGTGTGACGGTGATACAGGAAATGCACGAGGCCGAGCAACTGGCCGTTGCGTTCAGCGACCATTGCGTGCATCGGCTCGTAGCCGTCGAAGAAACGCCCCCAGGTGATTTGCGTGATCTCGCGCGGCAACGCTGTCTCACCCGAGCGGCCATAGAACGCGTTGTAGGCGTCCCATAGCGGCAACCAGGCGTCGAAGTCGGCGGGTACTGCGGGGCGGATTTGAATCGGGCCGGACATGTTTGATTCCTCGTTAAGTGAAGAGTCTCAAACCGTCAGCATAAGAAATTTGTCGCTCCATTGTTAGCTCCACCAAACGGCCAGATTCTGGAGCCACAGGCAGCGTGATTGCCTGCGTTGTGACGCGTCAGGGCGTTTCTGCCCTGAGCCATCGCGCGAGCATCGCGTCGTCGCCGGTTTCCAGCGACTCCGCGATTCGGCGGCCCACTGCCGCGCCGAACTTATACCCATGCCCGGAGCATGCGGACACCACTAGCGTGTTGCCGATCCGCTTCGAAAAGAACCGTTTATCCGCCGTGAATGTGTACGCGCAGGTTTTTACTTCGGATACCGTATATTCGCCGATGCGGCTGAACGGCGGAGAAAACAGCAGGCGCAAACGGTCGCCTTCACCGGGCGCCGCAATGCGGTTCGCGTCGGGATCCGGCGCGAACGTTTTATTGACACCGGCACCGAACTTCAGGCCGACGCCGTCGATGGGCGGCAGCACGTAGCCGTCACTCTCGCCGCCTATATCCACGATCGCAGGCGCCGTCGACCACGCGTCTTCCAGATCCACAGGCGGCTGCAGATAAGCGACGGTATTGCGATAGGTCATCAGGTTTTCGGCGAGCGCGGGGAACAGTTGCAACGTCCATGCGCCCGCGGCGATTACGAGCCGGTCGGCACGCACGATCGTGTCGTTTTCTATACGCACGGAAGCGGAGTGCGGATCGACTGCCAGCACTTTGGTGTGCATGCGAATGTCGGCGCCGCGCATTTTGAGCCACGCTTTCATGTCGCGTGCAATGCATTCGCTGAACAGTGCGCCGCCGTCGTGATCGAGGTAAGCGTAGCGAAACGTGTTCGGGTCGAGAAAGGGGTAACGTGTGGCTGCGTCGAGCGGTTCGAGCATTTCATACTCGAATTTCATGCGGTCCAGTCCGGCGCGGAAGTGTTCGGCGCCGTCGCCTGCGAATTGCGAAATGCCGAGTACGCCGCAATTGGCATAGTGTGATACGCCCAGGTCATTCCACAGCAGATCCCAGCTATCGAGAGCCTCGGCAATGGTGTGTGCGTAACCGTCTGCATTGCCGTAGGCGCGGCGGATCATGCGGTGCTGGTCGCCTGAAGCGGCAAGTGGATTGGGAATCGAGCCCTGCTCGATCAGTGTGATGTCGTGTCCCTGTTTCGAGAGCGACCATGCCGTGCTCAAGCCGGCAATGCCCGCGCCCACGATTGTTACCCGCATGCCCACTCCCCCAGTCGATCGTCCTGGGTCAGAGTCTAGCAGCGGGAAAAATAATCGGCGCACATCATCTGGATCCGCGCGCGAGTCTATCGAGGCGAAACGTCGTTCGGCAAGCAGTGGTCTCCGCGCGCCGCCGCGTCAATGTTTGCGATCCGGGCTATGGCGAAGCTGGTTGCGGACTTTTTTCGCCGCAAAGAGCGGTACGTAATCGAATACGCGCGCATCCTGCCGATAGACGGCCACGATGTCCGCATACAACTTCGAAACAGTTTCTGTCGGCGTGTCGGTTTCCTCGGCGATGCTTCTCATCAATTCGTCCACGTTAGGCTCGGGTTGTGACATGGGCTCCTCCAGGGGCGAGGCAGGTTAGACGGACAAAGCGCGCACAGCAGGAGTTCCATTAGAGGATGCGATGCACGACCATGCCAATTGAATCGATCTATCGCATGATTCGATTCACAGAGATTTTTGTCTTGCGGTGCAGCAAGTGCGCGCTCGGCGTGGTTCGCCGGAAAATCAATGTGTATGCCGGTGGTGAATGTCGGGGAAATGCGCGTGCGCGTGCGTTATTGGTGCATGGCGGTGCGGATGCGTGTGCGGCTCGGCGCCGTCCCACGCAAAATCGTGCTCGTGCTGATGATGCGCGTCGTGCCGGTGACGATGCGTGTGCTCGAGCGGATCGTGCGTGTGCGGATGTTCATGACGCTCGCGAATGTGCAGCCACACGCCCAGCGTCATCAGCGCGGCGGCGATCCAGAACAGCGGCGGCGGCAGTTCCGGCCAGAGCAGCCACGACAAGGTCACGCCGAACAGCGGGGCGACCGAGAAGTAGGCGCCGGTTCGCGCGGCGCCGAGATTACGCAGCGCGACGACGAACAGCACGAGACTGACGCCGTAGCCCGCAAAGCCCGTGAGCATGGCAAGCACCATGGTCGAGACCTTGGGCCATGCGGCGCTGAGCGTAAGCGCGAGCGCCACGTTGACCGACCCGGCTACGAGCCCTTTGATGCAGGCGATAAACATGGCGTCGTGCGCAGACACCTTGCGCGTAAGGTTGTTGTCGACGGCCCAGCACGCGCACGCGCCGGCCAGCAGCAATGTGCCGGGCGGCAGGCCCGCCGCGCCCGGCTGCCAGGACAGCGCCACGCCGCCCGCGACGATCGCGGCCATGCCGAGGAACACCTGCATGTCGACGTTCTCGCGAAACACGGCCCATGCGATCAGCGCGGTGAACACACCTTCCAGGTTGAGCAGCAGGGAGCCGGTGGCGGCCGGCGTCGTTTTCAAACCCAGCATCAATAAAGCGGGGCCCGCTACGCCGCCGGCCACGATCGCGCCGGCCAGCCACGGCACTTCACGTAGCGGAAAACGGCTATGGCTGGCCGGTTGCCCGGCGCCTCTGCCTTTCAGCCGGCGAGCCAGAATCAGGGTGCCAAGGCCGCCGCCGCTGCCGAGATAGAAAAGCCCCGCAAGCAGGAACGGCGAGAGCGAGCCGAGCAGCGCTTTCGCGAGTGGCGTGGTCGCGCCGAACAGGGCGGCGGCGAGCAAGGCGATGAACGCGGCGTTGAAGCGGGTAGGCATAGAGGTAATTCGCGAAGGAGCGGGCGTTGCAGACACGTTAATGCTAACCGGATGCGGCCGTGACGCAACTGACGGCGCGCGAGGCGCATCCGATCCCGCTTTTCAAGCGTATAACCCGCATCGTCATTGACCGGAGAACCCATGCCGCCGCTTGTCGCCGCCGCGATTGCGCTGTTTGGCCTCGTTGTGATTTTCAGCGCGGCCTGGGCGTGGCAGTTGAAGACCGAAAACGCCGGGATGGTCGACCCCATCTGGGCTTATTCGCTCGGTCTTGTGGCGGTGCTCTACGCCGTGCTCGGCACCGGCGACCCCGTGGCGCGTGCGTTGACCGCGCTGGGCGGTTTGATCTGGGGCGTGCGGCTCGGCGCGCATCTTTGGAAACGCAATGCAGGCAAGCCGGAAGACGCACGCTATCACCGCTTCCGCGAGGAATGCGGCGACAGGGCGGCGAGCCGGATGTTCTGGTTTTTCCAGTTGCAAGGGGTGATTTCGATGTTGCTGTCGATCGCGTTTCTGGTGCCGTCGTACCGCAGCACTGCGCCGGCCGCAGGCTGGATCGTGCTGGCCGTGGCGGTATGGATCGTCGCCGTGGCCGGCGAAGGCGCCGCGGACCGCCAGTTGCGAAACTTCAGGGCCGATCCGGCCAATCACGACGCCGTATGCCGCGTCGGCTTATGGCGTTATTCGCGGCATCCGAATTACTTCTTTGAATGTGTGCATTGGCTTGCCTATATCGCGCTGTCGATCGGCACGCCGTGGGCCTGGTTCACGCTGTTGCCGCCGGTACTGATGGCTTTCCTGTTGCTGAAGCTCTCCGGCATCCCGCTGCTCGAAGAAGGCATGGCGAAGCGGCGCCCCGGTTACGCCGATTACATGCGCACCACCAGCGCGCTGATTCCGTGGCTGCCGCGGCATTGAAGACCCACGCGGGCGCAAGCGCAGCACCTGCAAGAGAATCGCCCAAAAACGATAGGGAGTCAGTCTCATGAGCCTTTCCACCGCCGATCACACCATGCCGCCCCCGCCCGCCGAGCCCGCTGACGGCTGGCTCATTCAGCGCTGCGAACGCGGCTGGCTGCCTGACGGCGTGATCCGTTTCGGCATGCGTCGGCTGATGCGCCAGCGCTTGCGCGACGAAGCGCTCGACAACGGCGAGGTGCGCTCGCAAAGGCTCAACCGTCTGCTGGACGATCTGCGCGCGAGTCCGATCGCCATCGAAACGCAAGCCGCCAACACGCAGCATTACGAGGTGCCGGCGTCGTTCTTCCATGCGCATCTCGGGCCGCGTCTGAAGTATTCGTGCTGCCTGTATCCGACCGGCAGCGAGACGCTCGCGCAAGCCGAGGCGGCCATGCTCGAACGCTACGCCGAGCGGGCGGAACTGGCCGACGGTCAGCGGATTCTCGACCTCGGCTGCGGCTGGGGTTCGCTGTCGTTATGGCTGGCGGCGCGTTACCCGAATTCGCAGATCGTCGCGCTATCGAACTCGCATGCGCAGCGCGCGTTCATCGAAGTGCGCGCGGCCGAGGCAGGCTTGCACAATCTCTCGGTGTTCACGGGCAACGTTGTCGATTTCGAATTCGAGAACGGCGACGACGCACAGCCTGGCTGCGGCTTTGATCGCGTGGTGTCGATCGAGATGTTCGAGCACATGAAGAACTACGGCTTGCTGCTGACAAAAATCGCACGCTGGATGCGCGACGACGCAAAGCTGTTCGTGCATATCTTCGTGCATCGCACGCTTGCGTACCACTTCCAGGTACAGGACGGCAGCGACTGGATGTCGAAGTACTTCTTCACCGGCGGCACGATGCCGTCCGAGGCGCTGCTGCTCAATTTCCAGGGCGACTTGCGCATGGAGCGGCAGTGGTGGGTGAGCGGTACGCACTACGAGCGCACGGCGAATCATTGGCTCGCCGCGCTCGACGCAGCGCGCGACCGGGTGATGCCGATGCTCGCCGATACCTACGGCGCGCACGATGCGGCCGTGTGGCTGCAACGTTGGCGCATGTTCTATATGGCCGTGGCCGAGCTATTCGGCTACGCGAATGGGAACGAGTGGGGCGTTGGGCATTATCGGTTTGTGAAGCGGTTTGTGAAGCGTTGAATGGTGACTGGCCGGGTTTTCGAATCGCCCGGCGGGACATAACGCGTCGGGCGCCTTTCAGTGCGCTTGCGTGCCCGGTCTCCCGCTGGACGCTGTCGCGCGGCAGCCGCACGGACGATTTATCGTGCCGCCGGAAACTGCGCAGTCAAATGGACATCCAACCAGCAGGATCGATCCCGACGCATGCACGCCGACCGGCTCGAATTGCATGGCGACATCGGCGAAAATACGTCGCAGCAACGACAATGACGTTCTGTTCGCTTGCCTGTTGCCGCCAACCACCTGCCTGGAACTGCCGATGACCGCACCGATTCCGTTCGTCCCCGACCGCTTCAAGACCAACGCCGCGCACTACCTGGCGGGCCGTCCACCCTATTCGCCGCAGCTGATTCGCCGCGTCGCGCAGTCGTGCGAGCTCGGCGGTTCGCACCGGCTGCTCGATCTCGGCTGCGGGCCGGGGCAGTTGTCTCTGGCGTTTTCTTCGTGGGTCGGATCGGGTCTTGCGCTCGACCCCGAACCGGAAATGCTGCGCATCGCAGCGGGTCTCGGCGCCGGGATTGCGCCCAACATCGAGTATCGCGAGGGCAGCTCCTATGATCTGGCTCCTACTCTGGGGCGCTTTCGCCTGGCAGTGATCGGACGAGCGTTTCACTGGATGGACCGGCCCGACACGCTCGCCCGGCTGGATGAGCTGATCGAACCGGAAGGCGCGGTCGCGCTGTTCTCGACCGCGATCGTCACCGAAGCGCCGATTGCCTGGCTCGCGCCCTACCACGCGCTGGTCGAAGAGTATGCGCAGAGCGACCCGGCGCGCATGCAGCGCAAGTCGGACGACTGGGAGAGCCACGACACGGTGCTCGCGAAGTCGTCATTTCCGGCGCTCGAGCGTGTGTCGATTGTCGAAACACGGCGCACGTCGGTCGAATCGTTGATCGAGCGCCCCCTGTCGATGTCGAGTCTGTCGCGCGAACGGCTCGGCGAGCGGCTGGACGAACTGCAGGCACGCATCCGGCAGCTACTGGATGCGCATGCAACCAACGGCTGGGTCGAGGAACGGATCGAGTCGACCGCGTTGATCGCGCGGCGCGAGGCGTCGCATCGCCAGGGTGCAGTCGCTTCCCTGCGCCGGGCGCGCGAAATAATCTGAAACATACTGTTAAGCGCCCGGCGGAATAAAACCGCACACTGGGGCGTTTGCCTATTGCGGCGCGCGTGAACCTCCTTCGGTATCGCCGGATTTTCAAACAGCTTTCGCAGCAACGCGTCTGCGGACGGAACAACCATGAATACGCACGCCGACTCTTTGACCGATTCGAGCGGCACGCCAGTGCCGTCGCGATACACCCGCACGGCCATGATTCTGCACTGGCTGATCGCGCTACTGATGATCGGCAACGTGGTGCTCGGCCTGAGCGCGGATTCGTTGCCGGACGACTGGGTGCGCCCGGTGGTCGATACCCATAAGTCGATCGGGATCACGGTGCTCGGTCTCGCGCTCATGCGCATCTTGTGGCGTGTGTCGCACAGGCCGCCGCCCTTGCCGCGCGAGTTTCCTTCGTGGGAGAAAATCGCCGCCCATGTCGCGCATTTTCTGCTGTATCTGCTGATGATTGCACTGCCACTATCGGGCTGGCTGCACGATTCCGCATGGAAGGACGCGGCGACGCACCCCATGCGCCTGTTCGATCTGTTTCCCTGGCCGCGCATCGGTTACGTGATGAATCTCGATCCGGCGCTCAAGGAGAGCTTGCACGATCGCTTCGGGGCCTTGCACACCTGGCTCGGCTACGCGCTCTATGCGCTGCTGGCAATGCATATCGGCGGCGCGTTGAAGCATCAGTGGATCGATCGCAAGTCGGTTCTGAAGCGCATGGTGCCTTGAGCGCTGCGTCCCCTTATCAACCGCAGCACCGACTAACCCGGCCGTCACTTTGAAGAAAACCCTGGAACAGGCTCTCGCGCTCGCGTCGCCGCGCATTGTGCCGCGCCGCACGACTGCGTTGAGTACGCTGATTCATCTGAGCGTGGTCGTGTTGTGGCTGCTGCTGTTCGCACGCGCCTTCTTTCTGCAGGGGGCGCTGGCCTGGTCGACGGGCATTGCCTACGTGGTGTACGACACCTTGCTGCTGGCGTTCGTCACGTGGAAAACGCTGCCGCTCATGCGGCGTACACCGCCGCTCGAACCCGAGTTCGAGCGGCGCAGCTTGCCGAGCATGGGCGTGATCGTTGCGTCGCATAACGAAGCGACCGTTCTGCCGGTGACGCTCGCCGCGCTGCTGCGGCAAACGCACGGGCCGGCGCAAATCGTCATTGCCGACGACGGCTCCACCGACTCGACCCGCGAGCTGCTCACTGGGCGCTTCGGCCTCACCGCGGCCGCCGACGGCGTGCTGAGCGCGCCGAGCTCGCTGTATCCGAACCTGTTCTGGCTGCGCGTGCCGCACGGCGGCAAGGCGCGCGCGCTGAACGCCGCGATCACCGTGATGACCACGGAAACCGTCATGACAGTCGACGCCGACACTCTGCTCGACGACGACGCCACCTACGCCATGCGTGCCGCTTTCGCGAGCGAGCCGAAGCTGGTCGCCGCAGCCGGCATTCTGGTGCCGGTGTGCGGCAAGTCGGTGTCGGGGCGTGTATTCCAGTGGTTTCAGACCTACGAGTACATGCGCAACTTCATCGCCCGTTTTGCGTGGATGCGCGCCGACAGTCTGCTGCTGATTTCGGGCGCCTTCGCTTCGTTCAAGCGCGACGCGCTGGTCGACGTGGGCGGTTTCGATCCGCAGTGCCTGGTCGAAGACTACGAGCTGATTCACCGGCTGCGCCGCTATTCGGTCGACCACGGCCTTGGCTGGGACGTGCGCGTGGTCGGCGACGCGCATGCCCGCACCGATGCGCCGGACAACCTTGCTAGTTTTCTGCGTCAACGCCGGCGCTGGTTCGCGGGCTTCCTGCAGACGCAATACTGGAACCGCGACATGACCGGCAATCCGCGCTACGGCACGCTCGGCATGCTGATGCTGCCGGTCAAGGCGATCGACACCATGCAGCCCATCTACGGCCTGACCGCGTTCGCGCTGCTGCTCGCCTTTCTGTTCGGCGGACACGGCGCGATCGTCGTGTCGATCTTCAGCGTGATCGGGCTCAAAACGGCGATCGATCTCGCGTTCTATCTGTGGAGCATTCATCTGTATCGGCGCTGGACCGGCGAGCGCACCGCCAACAGCTTGTGGATGGCGGTGTTCGCGGCGATCGCCGAGCCGTTCACGTTTCAGCTGGTACGGCATGTGGGCGCCACGCTCGGCTGGCTGCATTTCCTGCGCGGCGGGCGGTCGTGGGGCGTGCAGCGCCGCTCCGGCCTGGTGGCGCCGGACGAAGGCTGACGCGGCGCGGCGTCTTTTCAACAAGGTGTTCGAGGTGGGCGGTGCGCTTGTGCGGGCAGGCGCTGCCGAGGGTGGTTGCGCGGTCCTCGATCCCATAGGGTGTCGGGTTCTAGTAGACTGGCGACGATGCCGCCCGCAATCTGCAGGGTGGCGACCCTCTTTCCGCTCGTGCACGGAGACCCACCTATGCATGCTGTTCCCCCGCTAGAACAAGACACGGGCGATGCAACCGTCGATGTGCCGCCCGTCCAGGCAGCATCGCAGAAAAGCGCTCACGCGTCCGGCCAGGCGGCCAACGACGCGCCGGTGCGCGATCTGCGCCGCGTCGGCATTCACCCTGATTACTGGTATCCGCTTGCGTGGTCGCATGAGGTGAAGCGGGGCAAGACGCATGGCGTGACGTTCGCGGGCGACCCGATCGTGCTGGCGCGCACGGAGGCCGGCAAGGTGTTCGCGCTCGAAGACCGCTGCGCGCATCGTCAGGTGCCCTTGCATCAGGGCGTGGTGGATGGCGAATCGATTCGCTGCGGCTACCACGGCTGGACTTACGACTGTTCGGGCAAGTGTATCGACGTGCCGTATCTGGGTCGCGAACGTCTGCCGAACGGTGTGCGCTCCTATCCGTGCCACGAAGTGGAAGGCCTGATTTTCGTTTTCCCCGGCGACGCCGCTCTTGCAGAACAACGGCCCCTGCCGGATCTCGCCTCGGTTTCGGACAAGAAGTACAAGACGCGCCGCTTTGGCCGTCCGGTGAATTGCCACTACTCGTTCATGCACGAGAACCTGATGGACATGAACCATCAGTTTCTGCATCGCAAGCAGATGGGGCAGATGCGGGCGCGCTCGCTCGGCCGCCGCAACGGCGAGGGCTGGGTCGAAGTCGATTACACGTTTGCGCGCATGGCCGGCCAGCAACCTATCGGCGAAGCCATCGTGTTCGGCCAGAGCCGCAAAACCGGCGGCGACAACGACAAGGACGTGATGACGATCCGCACCGAGTATCCGTATCAGACGCTGCAGATTCGCACGTCCGAGCAGACGCTGGTGATGAATCTATGGATCGTCTATGTGCCGCTCGATCGCGAGCAGCGTACCAACCGCACGTTCGGCCTGCTGTCGATTCGCAAACCGGGCGTTCCCGGCGTACTGAATCTCGCATGGCCGCTGCTGGTGTGGTTCACCGAACGCATTTTCAAGGAAGACCGCGAGATCGTCGAAGCCGAACAGCGCGCCCACGATTCGCAAGGCGCGGACTGGAATCACGAGGTGTTTCCGGTCATCAACGAACTGCGCGCGTTGCTGCGCGAGCACGGCGCACCGGATCAGGTGGTGGGCGCCGGCACGGGCGACACCGAGGTGATTCGCTTCTGGGATTCTCGCCACGGCAGCCCGCTGGCGAAAAGCTGATATCCGGGTCTATCTGACGCCGGGCGTGTGGACGTGCAGTTTTGTTACTGATCGCGCCTGGCGCATTCACAGGAAAACTTTTCCCCGTCAAGGGGAATTAATCCATTTCCGGACGGTAGGGAATCCCGGGCGATCGAGCGGCGATAATGGCAGCTAATGCACGGCGGTTTGCGCTAATCGACATGCGCAGGCCGCGGACCCGTGTACCATTTCGCTTTTTCCGATCTTCAAGAATAGCCCGTGACTACGCAACAAATCCCTACCGCAACCCGTAAATCCCTCACTCTGCTGCAACTGCTGGGCCTCATCGGCGCTGCCGGCCTGATCGCCGCCATCGTACTGAACCAGTTCGTCTGATCTCTGCGCGAAGCCTCGGCGCGACGCTTCCGACCCATGCCGGCCCGTCCTGAAGGAAGCCCCTTGGGGACGCGCTGCCGGCTTAATCGATATTCCGATTTGCCATGTACAAGAAGGGCGTAGCCGTAGAAATCCAGTTTTCCCCCGAGCGGCTCAACGACGGCGCCGGCGATCCCTACTGGATCGATCTGACGCAGGCCGAAGCGCAGCGGTTGCTGGAAAGCCTGCAGGCGCGTCTCGCGGAAACCGGCGTGGGCACTGCCGCACCGTTGGTGGTGAGCCTCGATGAAACGCCGGCGTCGCAGGCGGCCGATGCGCCGCCTGCGTGCACCGATTCCGCCGCCACAGCGGACGACTTCAAGCAATGGGTCTGCGTGATCTGCGGCTGGGTCTACGACGAAGCCGAGGGTTTGCCGGAAGAAGGCATCGCGCCGGGCACGCGCTGGGCGGATGTCCCGCCCGACTGGCGCTGCCCGCTCTGCGACGTAGGCAAGGAAGACTTCGCGCTGGTCGAGTTTTAACCCAACCAACGGATGACTCGCGCGGCTTATTAACCCGCTCCCTCCGGAAAATCCGCGCCTACCGTCGTGGCTTCCCATGCATCGAAGTCGCCGCGCATGAAGTCCAGCTTCTTGCGGGCCAATTCGAGTGCAGTCTTGCCGAGCAGCAAACGCAGCGGCGGTTTGTCCGACAGCGCGGCGTCGATGATGGCCTGCGCCGCGCGCACCGGGTCGCCTGCCTGCTTGCCGCTGCGCGCTTCGGTCTGCGCGCGGCGCTCGCCGGCCGTGGCCGCGTAGTCGTCGATCACCGTGCCCGACTGTTTGATAGACGGACCCGCCCAGTTCGTACGGAACGGCCCCGGCTCAACGATCAACACGTCGATGCCGAGCGGCTTCACCTCCGTCGCCAGCGATTCGGACAAGCCCTCCACTGCGTATTTGGTGGCGTGGTAATAGCCGGTCGCCGCAAAGCTCGTGATACCGCCGATTGACGACACGTTCACGATCAAACCGCTGTGCTGTTCACGCATGATCGGCAAGACCGCCTTCGTCATGTCGATCAGGCCGAATACGTTGGTTTCGAACATGGCGCGGACTTCGTCGTCTTCGCCTTCCTCGATCGCGGCCAGATAACCGTAACCCGCGTTGTTGACGAGCGCATCGACGCGGCCGAAACGCTGCTTTGTCTGCGCGACTACGTCTTCGATCTGCTTGGGATTCGTCACGTCGAGCGCCAGAACCAGTGCGCGATCGGCGTGGCCCTCAACGATATCTTTCACTTTCGACGGGTCGCGTGCGGTAACCACCGCGCGCCAGCCGCGTTCCAGCACCAGTTTTGCCAGCTCGCGGCCGAATCCGGTGGAACATCCTGTGATCAGCCAGACGGGATTGTCTCGATTCATCATTTGGGGAAACTCCTGTTGATGGTCTACGACGTAAAGAAGACTCCATGCGGTGCGAGGGCGCTGTGCGCCGCTCGCCTCCGCAATTGGTTTGCTGCTGTGCTTAGCTTGAAGCGTGCCCGGACTTTTTCGGTGGGTGCCGGCGGTCGTTCGCCTACGTGGATGCTCGAACGGCGCCGTTAATGCTGCTTGCGTCCGGTGTGGATACTTAATTGTAGCCGCAGCGCGGCGGCTTCGCTTGGCAGCACCGCTTCAACGCGCCCGCACCGTGCGCGTGTACGAAGCGATCATGGTCGCGAGCTCCTGCGCGGCGGGCGTGAGCGGAATGGCCGCGCGCTGCAGCAGGCACACGTTCTGTTCGACCGCGCGCTCGCGCACGGGAATGGACGTGAGCGTGCCGGCAAACGGCCCACGCTTCGCCACGATCGACGACTCCAGCGACAGGCAATCCGTTGCGCTCACCAGATGCAGCGTCTCGTACAAGCCTTCTACCGTCGCGACGATTTTCGGCGGCGGCAAGCCGTGGCTCTCGAACAGATGGCTCAGGCGATTGACTTGCGGATCGGCTGTGAGATTCGGCGAGCGCGTGGCCACCCACGTGCAATCGACCAGTTCCGCCAGCGAGGTCGCGCCGGCCTTCGGATGCCCTTGGCGGCAGACGACCACCGGATCGGACGGATAAAGCGGCATGACCGATAGATCGGCGGTATCCGTGTGCTTCGAGACGAGGGCAACCGCGAAGTCCAGCGTGCCTTCGCGAATCCACGAGATCATCATGCGCGAGGTGCCCGTACGCAGATGCACCGCGACCCGCTCGAAGCGCGTGTGGAATTCCATCAGCACCGGCGCGAACGCATCGACGAGCGGTTCGGTTGTCATGCCGAACGTGACCTCGCCGACATAGTCGCCGCGCAGTTGCTGCACGTCCTGCTCCGCGCGTTCGCATTCGCCGATGATCGCGCCGGCCCGCTGCAACAGCCGCTGGCCGAGTGCGGTCAGCGCAATGCCCCGATTCGTGCGGGTAAAGAGCGTGGCGCCGAGCATCGATTCGAGGTTCTGCAATTGCTGGGTGATGCCGCTTTGCGCGATACCGAGCGCACGCGAAGCCGCGCGGATGCTGCCGTGCTCGGCCACGGCGGTGAATGCGCGAAGCTGGGAGATGGTCAACGCCATGAGGGCTGTGCCGTCCGGTGATCGGTAAAAGTGATCATGATAGTCTCAACGGGGCTTCTTTGAGGCGCGGACGCGGCATAGGATGACGCGGTAGTTATCCGCCCACCCCACACTCCGTCCTCCCATGAAAATTTCGCTGATGATCTTGAGCGCCGCGCTGGCTTTCAGCAGCGGCGCGTTTGCTGCTGATTCCACCACGCTGCGCCTCGGCATCGATCCGACCTATCCGCCGATGGACTCCAAGGCGCCCGACGGCAGCTTCAAAGGCTTCGACGTCGATCTCGGCAACGAAATCTGCAAGCGCATTCACGCGCGCTGCCAGTGGGTGGAGCTCGAATTTTCGGGGATGATTCCGGCGTTGCAGGCGCGCAAGATCGACGCGATCCTTTCTTCAATGGCGATCACGGAAAAGCGCGAACAGCAGATTCTGTTTTCGTCGAAGCTGTTCCAGTTCAAATCGCGGCTAATCGCGCGCCAAGGTTCCGCGCTCGCGGGCGGCTTGAACGCATTGCCAGGCAAGCAAATCGGCGTGCAGTCGGGCACGCAGTTCGAGGGGTATGCGCTGAAGAACTGGGCGCCGCTCGGCGTGCATGTGGTGGCGTATAAGAGTCAGGAGGAAGTCTTCGCCGACCTGGAGAACGGGCGTCTCGACGGCGCGTTGCTCGGTTCGGTGGAGGCGGACTACGGATTCTTGCGCACACAGGCGGGCAAGGGGTTTGCGTTCGTGGGCGAACCGCTCTCGATGGGCGATCGCGGCGTGGGCATCGGCTTGCGCAAGGATGAGACCGCGGTGCAGGCCTCCATCAACGAGGCGATCGCCTCGATGCGCAAGGACGGCACGTACGCGCAGATCGCAAAGAAGTACTTCGACTTCGATCCGTACGGAAACTGATTCTCCGACTTTCTTTTAAAGACTCCCGCTCATGAACAGGCAATCCATTCCGCTTCTCTCGCCGGCTATCGGCACGCACCGCGAACTGGTGTCGTTTCATTTCGGCCCGGCGAATAGCGGGCAGAAGATTTATATCCAGTCGTCGCTGCATGCCGATGAAACGCCGGCGATGCTGACGACGGTCTTGCTCAAGCGTCGTTTGCTCGAACTGGAAAAGCAGGATGCGCTGAACGCGGAAATCGTCCTTGTGCCGGTAGCGAATCCGGTCGGGCTCGGCCAATACGTGCTCGGTCAATTTCTTGGCCGCTTCGATCTGGGCAGCGGGAAGAACTTCAATCGTCACTTCCTGCAGTTTCCGAAGCTGGTGGCGCAAGCCAAAGAAGCGTTGGGTTCCAATGCCGCCGAGAATGTGCGGATTGTTCGCCGGTTGATTGCCGAGGAACTGGCCGCTCAGAAACCGTTGACCGAATTCGAATCGCTGCAACTGGCGCTGCTGAAACTCTCGTTCGACGCGGATGTAATTATCGATCTGCACTGTTCGCTCGAAGCGGCAATGCACCTCTATACCAGCGAGGCCGCGTGGCCCGAGTTCGAACCGTTGTCGCGTTATCTTGGAGCGCAGGCGTCGTTGCTTGCCACCAATTCAGGCGGCGAAGCGTTCGATGAAACGCACAGCCTGTTATGGTGGCAGTTGCGACAAGCTCTGCCGGCCGACAAGCCGGTGCCTGACGGTGCGATTGCCGTGACCGTGGAGTGCCGCGGCCAGCGCGACGTTTCCTATGAGGTTGCTCAAGAGGATGCCGACGCACTTGTCGATTATCTGGTGTGGCGCAAGGCGATTCAGCTCGACGCCAGGCCTTTGCCGCCGTTGTTGACGCCCGCCACGCCGCTCGCCGGCAGTGAGCAGTTCTATGCGCCGGTGAGCGGGATTCTCATTCACCGCGCGAAGATTGGCGACACGATTCGCGTGGGGCAGGCGCTATTCGATATCGTCGATCCACTGACGGACGAGACGACGACGATCGTCAGCAAGACCGAAGGCGTGTTTTACATGCGCCGCGCGATTCGCTTTGTAACGGCCGGCGCACCGCTTGGGCGTGTGACAGGCACGCGGCCTTTCAGGACTGGCGTTCTGCTGGGCGCCTGACGTTCTTCTTTCGATTGGCGCGTGCCGTTTTTCAGGCCGCGCCTTACTGCTTCCTTCCCACCAGATACGTCACACCATTCGGGCCATAGCGCTCCGAATGCGGTTTGTGGGGCAGCAAGTGGAAGACGTCGCCGACGTGATACGCGCGTTCCTCGTCACCCACGCGTATGCTCATTTCGCCTTCGAGAATCAGGGCTTTCGCTTCGAACGGATGCTCGTGAACAGCCATCTCGGCGTTCGCCTCGCGCGTGACAACCACGGCGTCGGGGAAGCCTTCTTTCGTCAGGCTTTCGGTGAATGCGTTACGGTTCATTACGGATTCCTCGGCAATCGATTGGGGGTACTTCACTTTAACGCTGCGCGCGATTTTCTGCAGGCGAGGCTTCGAATGTCATGCCGATACGGTTGCAGTCGTGCTGACGTTTCAGTGCAGTTGGGTGCGCTTGCGACAGTCGCCAGTCAAGTCGTAAACTTCCCGGAATTCACTTCGACAAGCTAACTATTTAGTCGTGCGGCATTGGCTGCCACGCGCTCATGCTGGACAAGGCGGCGATTGCCGACTGACGGTCAGCCCGGATAGGCTGTCTTCATGATCGTGCCTGGATCGGCGTCCCAGGAAAGGTTGCAGGGCGCCACCTTTTTTATCACGCACATGCTCGCCAGATAGCCGGTCTCGTTCTCAAGGAACGTCGCCGGATTGTCGATCTGCGTCTGGGGGATGATCGCCGCCGGGTTGCTCTGGGCGCTGGTCACGACCTCGAATCCGGTGAACTGGTTGAAGATGCCATGCCAGCCGAACTTCGAGAAGCGGTAAAAGTCCCACGGCGCATCATGCACCGGCCACGACTGATGAGACTGGATAAAGCCGATACCACCGGTCTTCATCACCTTGTTCATCTCGACCGCGACTTTCCACGGCATCATCAGGTGTTCAAACGTGGAGATCGTGTAGATGTAGTCGAAGTGATTGGCAGGAAGTGTCTGAGAAAGGAAATGGGCATCGCCGACTATGTCGACGTTTTCGCCGGCCACGATGTCGAAACCCACATAGCTGGCCGAAGCAGGGAAGAGCGCACGGCGATTGTTGCCGCTGCGGGCGCGTGAGCCGATCTCGAGAATGGCAGGATTGTCGGCAGCTCGCACCGATTCGAAGAAAGCCGCCTCGGCAGCGCTTGATTCCGCGCAGTCCGCGTTAAGCACCTCGCGCGCCGGATCATCGACACGGAGTTCCGTTTTGCCGTCCGACAGGATCAGGCCAATTCTTCCATACCATCCGTCTCGCGCGTCGATGCGACATGACAGTCTGAATCCCCACTTTTCAGCACCTCGACCGAACGCGGCTGCGACGTCCGGCCGGTTGACGGCGGTGATGACAGGCTGATAACGCTTGCCGTCCAACATTACCGAGATCGATCCGCGACGCTCCGCAAGGCCGGAAAACCAGCCTTCACAGAATACGTGCGAACGAAAAGTTTCCAGACGGTCAATCGCATACGCCATCTTGTCGTCTCCGTTTGATTCTTTCAATGGCTGCTGTGGGGGCATATCGCAGCTCATCCTCGGGCTTGAGCCGTCCCAGACGACGGCATGACCGGCGCGACCTTATTGCCGGACGAGGTACGCGAGGATCGGGCGGGTCGGATTTGCGAGCGAGCACCGAGTTTAGCAAACACACCCGGGTGGCGTCGGCACGATGCCAATGCCGTCGTGAACGAGAACCTTCACGCGATCGGTGAAGGGAGAAGTCTGATTCGATACGCGCGTCGAATACTATGCCCCTCGCTAGAGGCCAGAGCGCTGAACGCCGGGCTATAAAAAAACGGTGGTGCCGTTGTCCGACCGGCGCCTTCCTCCATGATGGAGTTCACGTGTCCACCTATTTCAGGTGGACACGATGCTTCCAGGTCTTTCAGTGCAACTCAAGACGGTTTCACTTCCGCTTACTCTTAAATCGCCACCAGCACCGGCGCAACCGCCGCCGGATCACTAATGCTCGGCCGCCCATTCTCGACGTGACCCGCAAGACGGCGCGAGAAGCTCGCGTCGTCATTGCTCGTCACCGTCAAGTCGTACCAGTGATGGCTCGACGCCAGCACCCATGCTTCTTCGATTTGTGCGCCGGCCGGCACCAGCACCGGACGCGGACGGGCACCGTATGCGTTGTCGGTCACCGTCAACCGCGCAATACCGCCGCCCTTGTTGCTGAACTTGAGGAACACGTTGCCGTTCGCGACGTCGTATTGCACCTTTACTTCCGGTTCGGCCGGTTTGTTGTTGCCGTGGCCGCCGCCGAACTGCGCGTTCTGTGCCTTCGGCTGCTGCGTGTTGCCTGCGAACTTGCGCACGAAACCATTCGGGCCGAACACTTCGAACGTGTACACGCCGCTCGTCACGGTCAGATCGAATGTCTCGCTGAGCGACTTGCCCGCTTCGACCGTGTAACGCCACGGACCGTCCGTGCGGTTCATCGAGTACACGTAGAAATGCGCGCCCTGATCGCCGGTGTTGCCGATCGAGAGTTCGAACGTGTTCTTCTTCGAGTCCGCGTGTCCGTTCACATGCAGTTCATACGGCAGTGCGCGCGCGAAACGAATGCCGCTTTCCTGCGGATCGATCGCGCCCGGCGTTGCGGGAACGGTCGGCTTGGGCTGCGTCGCGCACTGGTTGTCGGCAATGCTCTTGTAGTTGCTCGTGTCCGGCAGCGGCGGCACCTTCGAGTCCGGCGTGCGGAAGTCGAATGCCGTGGTCAGGTCGCCGCACACCGCGCGGCGCCATGCCGTGATGTTCGGCTCATACACGCCAAAGCGCGCTTCGATGAAGCGAATCACCGACGTGTGGTCGAACACCTGCGAGCACACAAAGCCGCCCTTGCTCCACGGCGACACGATCGTCATGGGCACACGCGGGCCGAGGCCGTAGGGCAGGCCGTCGGCAGTGTAGCTGCCGCCGCGCAACGGATTCACCACGTTGTGAATCTCGCCTTCGGTGCTGACCGTGGACTGGCCTTGAGCGCCTGTCGTTGCGGGTTGCGGCGGCACGAGGTGGTCGAAGAAACCGTCATTCTCGTCGTACATGATGAATAGCACGGTCTTGCTCCAGACCTCCGGATTCGACGTCAGCGCTTCGAGAATCTGCGACGTGTATTCCGCGCCGTATGCGGGCGTATAGCTCGGGTGTTCCGAGTACGCGGCCGGCGGGCACAGCCACGACACTTGCGGCAGCTTGTTGGCCAGCACGTCGGCCTTCAGGTCGTCGATGGTGCGCACGGTTTGCGCGCGCTCATACAACGGCGAACCCGGCTGCGCGTTGATGAAGTTCGTGAAATTCTGCAGGATGTTGGTGCCGTAGTTGCCGTTCAGCGGATCGGCGCCGGTCAGCCCTTGCTGATACACCTGCCACGAGATACCCGCGGCTTGCAGGCGCTCCGGATACGTGGTCCACGAGAGCAATTGGTAATTCGGCGGGCCGTCGCCGTCGACGAAATCGTTGTTGTCGAGCAGCGGGCCGCCCAGCGTGCCGGACGGATCGACCATGCCGGTCATCAGATACGCGCGGTTCGGGTGCGTGGGCCCCGGCAGCGAGCAGAAGTAGGCGTCGCAAACGGTGAACGCATCGGCCAGCGCGTAGTGGAACGGAATGTCGCTGCGCAGGTGATAGCCCATCGTCATGTCGGTCTTGTTGGCGGGCCACTGGTCGTAGCGGCCGCCGTCGATCGCGGCGTGGGTCTTGTACCAGGAGTGATCCAGATCGCCGACGCATTGCGCGCTGGTGGTCGCCGTGTTCAGATGGAACGGCAACACAGGCTGAGCCGGATTTTCCTTCGACGGTTGATACCACACCGGCTTGCCGCTCGAGAGCGGAATCGGGAAACGGTCGTTGTAGCCACGCACACCGCGCATGTGGCCGAAGTAGTGGTCGAACGAGCGGTTCTCCTGCATGAACACGACGATGTGCTCGACATCGCGGATCGTGCCGGTGCGCGAAAACGCGGGAACGGCAAGCGCATTACGAATCGACTCGGGCAGCGCGGTCAGTGCGGCAGCAGCGCCGGCGGATGAAGCCACGGTCTGCAGGAAACGGCGACGGCTAGTTGATGTCATCGAATATCACCTTCTGCGTGGGGGAAGAATAGCGCGCCTCGCGCGCCGGGAGAAACGGGTCAGTTGCTGCTCGCGCTGTCGCCGGGTGCGTAATGCATGACGGGTGAGACTTGCTGGCTGTCCGCGGCGAGACTGGCTTGCATGTTCTGCGTGATCGGATCGGAGGCTGCGGCCGGGTTCGCCGCGAGCGTCGAGGATGCATTGAGCATTGCCGCGGCGGGCGCCATCGCCGCATCTGGCGCGGCATCGTTATTGGCAACGGCCGGCGATGAAGACGTTGCAGAAGGCGCGGAATCATCGGCACCGCAACCGCTCAACGCTACAGTTGCAAGCGCAACCAAAGCGGCACTCGCGAGGCGTTTGTCTCTTCTCATGTTTGCATCCAGTTTCGTGAAGGCGGATGCAGTCTCTAATCCTTTCAAGAAATAATTGTGAAACGTTTGCGAGTGGTAAAACTTGCGTGTTTGAGTTGGTCTTTCGAAAGGCAGTGGAAAGTGAGAAGTAGGAGAATGGTCACTGCAACGCCATGTGACCGGTAATCTTGGGCACACCGAACGATCGACGGCTATGTACAACCGGTAAGTTCATGACACGCATCGAACGACCTTTCGACATCACGCGTCTCGAAGACGAATGGCTGGAAGCGGACGGCTTCGGCGGTTTCGCGTCGGGCACTGTCGGCACGCTGCGCACGCGCCGTTATCACGCGTTGCTGCTCGCCGCAACGCGGGCGCCCGGCGGGCGCGTGGTGCTTGTCAACGGCGTGGAGGCGTGGCTTGAGGCGAACGGCAAGCGTTATCCATTGAGCATGCAGCGCTACGTGCCGGATCTGATTTATCCGGACCTGACCGCGAGTCTTATTGCATTCGACACCGTGCCGTGGCCGACATGGCGTGTGCAACTCGACACGCATCTCGCATTGACCGCTGACGTGTTTGTCGGCAAAGCGACCCGCGAAACGGTTTTGCGCTGGCGTCTGCAGAGCGCTGGAGATACGGCTGCAACAAGCGCGCTCACATTGAAAGTCAGGCCGCTAATATCGGGCCGCGACTACCACGCGCTGCATCATGAGAACACCGCGTTCAACTTCACCGCGCAGACGAGCGGCGATCAGGCGTGCGTAAGCTGGCAACCGTACGGCGATCGGCCGGTGATCCAGTGCGCGACGAACGGCGTCTACACGCACGCGCCGGATTGGTATCGCAATTTCTGCTACGTTCGCGAGCGGGAACGCGGCCTCGATTTCAGCGAGGATCTGGCGACGCCTGGCGTGTTCAGCTTCAATCTCGCCGATGGTGCAGCGGTGATGATTCTCAGCGCTTCCAGTGCCACGAGCGGCACGCAATCGGCAGGCGCGAAACCGGCATTCGCGCACGCAACAGAACTGGCGCGCATCGAGCAACAGCGCCGCGACGCGCTCGGCTCGCGCCTGCAACGCTCGGCCGATGCCTACGTGGTAGAGCGCAACGAAGGCCGCACGATCCTCGCGGGCTTTCCGTGGTTCACGGACTGGGGTCGCGACACATTCATCGCAATGCGCGGTTTGCTGATCGCATCAGGCCGGCTCGACGACGCCGAAGCGATCCTGCTCGAATGGTCAGGCACGCTGTCCGAAGGCATGCTGCCGAATCGTTTCCCCGACTATGGCGACACGCCGGAATACAATTCCGTCGACGCGTCGTTGTGGTTCATCGTCGCCGTGCACGACTATCTGGCGACGCATCACGCGAGCGCCGCCACGCAGCAGCGCCTGCAGCAGGCAAGCGAAGCCATCCTCAGGGGCTACACGGAAGGCACGCGCTTCAACATCCAGGCATCCGCCGCTGACGGCCTGCTCAGCGCCGGCACACCCGGCGTGCAACTTACGTGGATGGATGCGAAAGTCGGCGACTGGGTGGTCACGCCGCGTATCGGCAAGCCAGTCGAAGTGCAGGCGCTCTGGATCAACGCATTGCGCATTGCAGCAAGTTGGAATCCGCACTGGCAGCCGGCCGCTGACCGAGCGTTGCAAGCGTTTCATGAACGCTTCATCGATCCGTCCACGCAAGCACTGTTCGACAACGTGGACGTCGATCATGTCAAAGGCGCGATAGACCGCTCGATTCGCCCCAACCAGATCTTCGCCCTGGGCGGCCTGCCGTTTCCGTTGCTCGACGGCGCGGCGGCGCGCGCGGTGCTCGACCAGGTCGAAGCGCAGTTGCTCACGCCACTGGGACTGCGGACGCTGGCGCCTTCCGATCCTGCCTATCGCGGGCACTACGGCGGGCAGCCGCTGGAGCGTGACGGCGCCTATCATCAAGGAACCGCGTGGCCGTGGCTGCTCGGTCCGTTTGTCGAAGCATGGTTGCGAGTCCACGGCGGCGCGGCGGATGCCCGCATGCAAGCGAAAACGCGCTTTCTCGACCCGCTCTACGCGCATCTCGATCATGCCGGTCTCGACCATCTCTCTGAAATCGCCGATGGCGATGCGCCGCACGCGCCCGCCGGCACGCCTTTCCAGGCCTGGTCGCTGGGCGAGTTGTTGCGCATGGAGATGCTGCTGGCCCGGTTGCCGTCCGCCGGCGCCTAAACCGCGCTACGATGTGTGTCCCACCGCCAAGCCCGATGCAAGGATGTAGTCATGCCACCGCTGCGCGCTGCCAATCTGCTCGCCACCATTGAGGGTTCACGGCTCCATTCGGCCGACTGTGCGCATTGGCAACGCTGGGGACCGTATCTCAGCGAGCGTCAATGGGGCACCGTACGCGAGGATTACAGTGCCGACGGCACCGCCTGGGACTCTTTTCCGCACGACCATGCGCGCAGCCGCGCTTACCGCTGGGGCGAAGACGGCATTGCCGGTTTCGGCGACGACAAGCTGAGCTGGTGTGTTTCGCTCGCGCTATGGAATCGCAAGGACGCGATCCTGAAGGAGCGCCTGTTCGGTCTCACGAATGCGCAAGGCAATCACGGTGAAGACGTGAAAGAGTTGTACTTCTACGTCGACGGCACGCCGACGCATTCGTACATGCGCATGCTCTACAAGTACCCGCACTCCGCCTTTCCGTACGACGACCTGGTTCAGGAAAACGCGCGCCGCGGCGGCGACATGCCGGAGTACGAAATTCTCGACACGGGCGTGTTCGACGATTTGCGCTACTTCGACGTACAGGTGGAATACGCGAAACACGCGCCGGACGACATACTCATGCGCGTGACCATCGAAAATCGCGCGGACCAGGAAGCTTCACTGGATGTGCTGCCGCAAATCTGGGCGCGCAATTCGTGGTCGTGGAAAGAGAACAGGGACAAGCCGTCGCTCGTCGCCGGTACGGACCGCAATGGCAAGGCGTATCTGGTCGGGCATCAGCATGGCCAGGAGCCGATCGTCGTCACAGCCTGGTCGAAAGACGCAACGGTGACGTGGCTCTTCTGCGAGAACGACACCAACGTGAAGCGTCTCTTCAACATGGACGGCGCGGGCCCGTTCAAAGACGGCTTCAACGATTATCTCGTGCACGGCGATGAACACGCGATTCGCCGCAACGCGGGCACCAAGGCTGGCGCGCATGCGTCGATCGAACTCGAACCGCATGGACGCGCCGTGGTGTACATGCGCTGGCGTCCCCAATCGAGCCCCGACGATGCGCAACTCGACGCTGAAGCGATATTCGCGCACCGCATTGCCGAAGCCGACGAATTCTATGGCGCGCTGCAACAGGACATCACCGACCCCGACGCGCGTTTAGTGCAGCGTCAGGCGCTCGCCGGCATGCTGTGGTCGAAGCAGTACTACCAGTACGACGTGCAGCGCTGGCTCGAGGGCGACCCGCTTCAGCCGGCGCCGCCTGCAAGCCGCAAACGCGGCCGTAATATGGACTGGCGGCACCTGTGTAACGCGGACATCGTGTCGATGCCCGACAAGTGGGAATACCCGTGGTATGCGTCGTGGGACCTGGCGTTTCATGCCGCCGCGTTCGCCTTGATCGATCCGGCGTTCGCGAAACGGCAATTGCTGTTGCTGGTGAAGGACCGCTATCAGCATCCGAATGGTCAGATTCCCGCCTATGAATGGGCGCTCGGCGACGCCAATCCGCCCGTGCACGCGTGGGCCGCGTGGCGTGTGTATGAAATCGACCGCGCTCTCACCGGCAAGGGGGATCGCGACTTTCTCGAACTGATCTTCCATAAACTGCTGCTGAATTTTTCCTGGTGGGTGAACCGCAAGGACGCCGACGGCCACAATATCTTTCAGGGCGGCTTTCTCGGGCTGGACAACGTCGGTATCTTCGACCGCTCGTCGCCGCTGCCGACCGGCGGCCATATCGATCAGGCCGACGGCACCGCGTGGATGGCCGCGTATGCGCTCGACCTGATGCGCATCGCGCTGGAACTTGCGTACGCGAATCATGTTTTCGTCGATATCGGAGTGAAGTTTTTTGAGCACTTCCTGTATATCGCCGAGGCCGTGAGTTGCGACGACGGCTGCGATACAGGCCTGTGGGACAGCGAGGACGAGTTCTTCTACGACAAGCTGCGTCTGCCGGACGGCAGCAGCGTTCCCATGCGGTTGCGCTCGATCGTAGGTCTGATTCCACTGTTCGCCGTGCACGTGCTGGAAGAGCGTCTGCATGGCGGCCTGCCGGGTTTGCGTGAACGGCTGATCTGGTTCCTCGAACATCGCCCCGACCTGGCGAAGCTGGTCTCGCGCTGGAACGAGCCGGGCAAGGGCAACGCGCTGCTGCTCTCGCTGTTGCGCGGGCATCGGATGAAAGCATTGCTGCGCCGTGCACTCGACGAAAGCGAATTTCTTTCCGATCACGGCGTGCGCGCGCTTTCGCGAGTCCATCGCGATCAGCCGTTCGTGTTCAATCACAACGGAGACAGTTTCACCGTGAAGTATTTGCCGGCCGAATCGGATACGCGGGTGTTCGGTGGCAATTCCAACTGGCGCGGCCCGGTGTGGATGCCGGTGAACTATCTGCTCATCGAGTCGCTCTACGAATTCCACCGCTACTATGGCGACGATTTCAAGGTCGAGTATCCGACCGGTTCGGGCGAGGCGTTCACGCTGAGCCAGATTGCCGACGAACTGGCGCGCCGGTGCACCACGCTGTTTCTCAAGAACAGGGACGGCGAGCGGCCAGTAATGGGCGCTTATCCTCTGTTGCAGACCGACCCGCGCTCGCGCGATCTGATCCTGTTTCATGAGTATTTTCATGGCGATAACGGGCGCGGTGTCGGCGCTTCGCATCAGACCGGCTGGACCGGGCTGGTCGCCTTGCTGTTGCAACCGCGCGTGATGGGGGTGTCGGGCAATGTACCGTTGGCGGGCGAACCGGATCGGGCGCCGGTGCCGACTTCCCCTTCGGCGCACGCCACAGTGGCAAGCATGCCCGAATCTGCTTCCGCACCTGAGCCGGCGCACGCATCGATGAAGTAGGGCGCGGCGGCGCGAGCGGGCGTGAGGTTGCTCAGGTTACGTTAGCCATACAACGTCGCGTGGCGAACAGGTCGCTTGGCCGTTTTTGAACTGTGTGGGTACAAGCGTGGTCTTTTATGTATCACCACGTTCGTTCCATCGGTTTCCAAAAGTGAATCCCATGTCGACTACACCGAATACCCGAGCAACCGATCACCCCGTCGCCAGTCAACCGCCGAGCTGCAAAGTCAGCATGAATCCGCAGCAGGCGCCGGCATCGCCGGCCGGCAAGCGGCCCGCGCCGCCTTGCACGCTGGTGATCTTCGGCGCCGGCGGCGATCTGACCAAACGGCTCCTCATGCCGGCGCTCTACAACCTGGCGGTGGATAGCCTGCTCGACGGCGGCATGAAAATCATCGGCGTGAATCATGGCGCGCGCGAGACGAGCGAGTGGCGCGACGAACTGCACCAGTCGCTCGAGCAGTTTGCCGCCGACAAGGCCAGCACCTTTCACGCCGGCAAGCTCGACGACCAGGCATGGGACTGGGTCGCGCAACGGCTCGAATACATGGCCGGCGAATTCGAAACCGACGACACCTTCGCGAAGCTCAAGCAGAAGCTCGAGCAAACGCCGGGCGGCAACGTGATCTTCTATCTCGCGGTCAGCTCGCGGTTTTTCGAGCCGATCGTCGAGCGCCTCGGCAACGCGGGTTTGCTGAAAGAGGGCGACGGCGGCGGCTTTCGCCGGCTGGTGATCGAGAAACCCTTCGGTAGCGATCTCGCTTCGGCACGCGATCTGAACGCGCATATCCTGTCGTTCGCGAAAGAAACACAGGTGTATCGCATCGATCACTTTCTCGGCAAGGACACCGTGCAGAGCATTCTCGCGGTGCGCTTCGCCAATGCGCTGTTCGAACCGATATGGCGGCGCGAATATATCGACAGCGTGCAGATCACCGCTTCGGAAACGATCGGCGTGGAAGGGCGCGGCAAGTTCTACGAACAGACCGGCGCGTTCCGCGACATGGTGCCGAACCATCTGTTCCAGCTGCTCGGCATGGTTGCGATGGAGCCGCCCAATTCGTTCGACGCCGAAGCCGTGCGCGACAAGAAAGCCGAAATCTTCGACGCGATCAAGCCGCTGACGCCCGACGACGTCGTGTTCGGCCAATACGAAAAAGGCCCGGCCGGTGTCGGCTACCGTGAGGAGCCGAACGTCGCGCCGGACAGCAAGACGGAAACCTACGCCGCGGCGCGCGTGTTCGTCGAGAACTGGCGCTGGGCCGGCGTGCCGTTTTATCTGCGCACGGGGAAACGGTTGGCCGGGCGTCGCACGGAAATCTCGGTGCAACTGAAACCGGTGCCGTTCCGCCTGTTTCGCGATACACCCGTGGACGCGCTCACACCGAATGTGTTGACCCTGCGCATCGATCCCGCACACGGCACGAGATTCGACTTCAATGTGAAAACGCCTGGCCCGGTTATGCAGATCGGTGCGGTGCAATCGTCGTTCGACTACGGCGACTTTTTTGCGGAGCGCGCCAACGTCGGCTATGAGACCTTGCTCTACGACTGCATGCTCGGCGACGAGACGCTGTTCCAGCGCGCTGACAGCATCGAAACGAGCTGGTGCGCGGTGGACGACGTGTTGCACCCCGAATCCGGCGGCGCGATGCCGGTGCATGGCTATCCGGCCGGCAGCGAAGGTCCGGCGGAAGCAGACGCGCTATTGGCGCGCGGCGGTCACGCATGGCGGCCGTTGCAACGGGATGTCGTGGAGAAAAAGTAATTCGACGAGCCGCACCAACACAACCGGGGGACACCGTGGCAGCACGTAAGACGAAAGTGACAAGCACTACCGAACGAATTCTGGCGATCGACGTTGGCGGCACGGGTTTGAAAGCCGCGATCATCGACGCGGACGGCAAGATGAAAACCGAACGCGTGCGGGTGGCGACGCCGCATCCCTGTACGCCGGATCAACTCGTGGACGCGTTAGCGAAGCTGGTTGCGCCGCTCGTCGCGCAGGAGCCGCCCACGCGGATGTCGATCGGCTTTCCGGGCGTGGTGCGCAACAACCGTATTCTGACCGCGCCGCACTTCGGCGTTGAAGGCTGGCACGATATTGCGCTGGCTGATTCGCTGGCGCAGCGCCTGGGCGGATTGCCGGTTCGCATGATCAACGACGCCGAGATGCAAGGTTTCGCCGCGATCTCGGGTCAAGGCCTCGAATTCGTGCTGACACTCGGCACGGGTGCTGGTACGGCAATGTTTCGCGACGGAGAGTTGATGCCGCATCTGGAGCTTGCGCATCACCCGGTCAGCAAGAAGGGCGTGGCGTACGACGAATATATCGGCGATGCTGCGCGTAAAAAAGTCGGAAACAAGCGCTGGAACCGGCGCGTTCAGAAGGTTATCGGGATTCTGGCGGCGCTGGTGAACTACGACAAATTGTGGATTGGCGGCGGCAACGCCGCGCGCCTCACGATCGATCTCCCGGCAAACGTGGCGACCGTTTCGAACGATGCCGGCATTGAAGGCGGGGCGCGTCTATGGCATGCGAGGTCCATGCGTGAGACGCGCCAATTGCCGGAAGCGAATGAGCGGACGGGCCGCTTCAAATGACCTTCACGCGGCGCGGTGCGGGTTGCGCGGTTGCCGTCGCAACAGGCGACTTCGCTTAACGCGCCGCGTCGCCCCAACGGTATTCCACGCTCGCTTCATCGAGTTGCGTCTTGATCTGCGGATCGAGCACGAAATCGGTAGCCGCGAGCGTATCGCTCAACTGCTCGGCGCGGCTCGCGCCGATAATCGCTGACGTGATGAGCGGATTCGCCAGCACCCAGGCGAGCGAAACGCGCGTCAGCGATTCGCCGGTTGGCGCCGCGATGGCTTTCAGCTGTTCGATCGTTTCGAACTCGCGTTTATGCCAATACCGCTGGTGATACATTGCACCCGCCTTGCCGACGGTTTCAGTGAAACGGCCGGGCGCCGGCGTGACATCCAGTTGATGTTTGCCCGTGAGCAGACCACCCGCGAGCGGGTTGTACGGCATCACGGCTAATTGCTCTTCGCCGGCGAGCGGCAGCAACTCCCGCTCGATCTGGCGAAACAACAGGTTATAGCGAGGCTGCACGGAGACGAAGCGCGCCACGCGCAAAACATCGGCGCGACCCAGGGCGCGCGCGAGTCGATAGGCAAGAAAGTTCGATACGCCGATATAACGCGCCTTGCCCGAGCGCACGATCACGTCCAGCGCTTCGAGCGTTTCGTCGAGCGGCGTGTTCGCGTCGTCGGAGTGAAGCTGGTAGAGGTCCACGTAATCCGTGCCGAGGCGCTGCAACGACGCGTCGATGGCATCCAGCAGATGCTTGCGCGAGGCGCCCTGATCCCACGCAGACGGTCCCATCTTGCCCACCGCCTTGGTCGCCAGAATGAAGCGGTCGCGCTTGCCCTTCAGCCAGCGTCCGACAATCTCCTCCGTGCGGCCGGCAATACCCTCGCCGCCGCCGAGCGGATACACGTTGGCCGTATCGATGAATTCACGCCGGCATCCGCCGCCGTGTCCAGAATGCGATGCGAGACGTCTTCTTCGGTTTGCAGGCCGAAGGTCATCGTGCCGAGGCATAGGCGCGAAACAGTCAGGCCGGTGCGGCCAAATTTGCGGTATTGCATGGTCAACTCCGGGGATGAACGGAACAGTTCGATATGCAGTGTTGCAAAAAGGATAAACCGTAGCGAGATTTAGTGTCGGCGGCGATTGCCACAAGCTGTTAGTTATTTGAAAGATTTCAGGTGACGCATTTGTCCCTTACGGCTCTGAAAGCCTTTTGTTTTCATGCATGTCGGATTACAAACAAGTAATAATCCGTGACGAAACGGGCGTCAAATATTACATAAACCATACATGCGTAAAATATAGAAACAATTCTGTTACGAGGGGTAAGCGACTTCGCGATTGATGCAGATTTATGCGTGTGGAATGATAGCGATTCTCATTTAACCACAGCCAGCCATCCCGTCATCGGTGCCGTGCGCACGAGACCGGCAGCCAGCCAATTTGCGACTTCGTCATCGATTCCATCTCAGGTATGCGAATCGGGCAAGCGCATCTCTGACGGGATTTCCCATGTTCAACCACACGCCGCTTGCGACTGCGTTAGCGCTAGCCTTTGCCGTTCCCTTTGCGACTCCGGCGGTCGCGCAGACTGCTCCGCAATCCGCGTCGCAGCCGTCAACCGCGAATGCAAATTCAACCGCGACGACCACCGCCGACAGCGGTACCTTGCCGGCCATCGGTGTCTCGGCGCAGGCAGAACAACAGGACTTCCAGGCAGAGCGTTCCACGGTCGGCGCAAAGACGCCCACGGCGTTGCGCGATATTCCGCAGACAGTCACCGTCATCAACAAGGCTGTATTGCAATCGCAAGGCGCCACCTCGTTCCAGGACGCGTTGCGCAACGCGCCCGGCGTGACCATCGGCGCGGCCGAAGGCGGCCAGATCGGCAACAACATCAACCTGCGCGGCTTCACCGCACAGAACGACATCTATCTGGACGGTTTCCGCGATCGTAACCAGTACTATCGCGACACGTTCGACCTGGAAGAACTCGAAGTGCTGTACGGTCCGTCGTCGATGCTGTTCGGCCGCGGTTCGACGGGTGGCGTGATCAACCAGGTGAGCAAGAAGGCGAACCTGAAGGACTCCGCGGAAGTCACCGGCATGATCGGCACCGACGATAAATATCGCAGCACCATCGACGTGAACCACAAGCTGACGGATACGTCGGCGATTCGCCTGAACGCATTCGGCCAGAGCCTGGGTTCGACGCGCGATGAGATGAAAAACAAGGATTACGGCATCGCGCCGGAAGTGCGCTTCGGGATCGGCACACCGACCGAAGTCACGATCTCCGCGCTGATCCAGCACAACTACGACATGCCCGACTACGGCGTGCAGGCCTTGAACGGCCACCCGTCGCCGGTGCCGAAGAATACGTTCTACGGCTTGACCACCGACCGCACGATCCAGGACGTGCAGACGGTCACCGCCGCGGTCAAGCACAAGTTCTCGGACAACCTGATCCTGACCAACCAGACGCAGTTCTCACACTCGATGACCGACGCGCGCGAAACCGCCCCGCAATCGGTGTTGACGGGGCCGCTCGCCACCAGTCCCGCGTTGAGCAACGGCAATTTCACGAAGCTCTCGCCTTCGCAACTGTTCATCAAGTTGCAAAGCCACGACCGGGTGATCGAGAACCACTCGTTGTACAACGACACGATGCTCGAATACAAGTTCGTCACCGGCCCGATCAAGCACGACCTGATCGCCGGTGTCGATCTCGGTCACGACAGCTATTCGAATCAGGCGTACACGCGTAACAACCTGCCGGTCGTTTCGATGGTGAATCCGGCGTATCTGTCGTCGCCCGCGGGTGTGACGACGACGGTCGGCAACTACGCGGACTCCGGATCGAACGAAATCGGTGCGTACCTGAACGACACCGTTTCGATCGGCCGGCAGTGGAAGGTGATTGGCGGTTTGCGCTGGGATCGCTTCCAGGCGCAGATTCACAACTCGATCAGCGCGCCGGGCTACGCGACCCAAACCAACTTCTTCACCAGCGTGCGCGCTGGCGTGATTTATCAGCCGACCGACTGGCAGTCGTACTACGTGTCGTACGGCACGTCGTTCAATCCGTCGCTCGAAGCGCTGACAGTGACCAATCTCACGCAGAACCTTGCGCCCGAGTCGACCAGGTCGTACGAAGTCGGCGGGAAATGGGATCTGCTCGGCGGCAATCTCTCGGTGACGTCGTCGTTCTTCCGCGAAGAAAAGACCAACGCGCGAACGCAGGTTTCGCCGACCGAATACGAGCTCGACGGCGACGTCCGTGTCGACGGCTTCCAGGCCGGCGTGACGGGCCACATTACCGACAAGTGGCAGGTGTTCGGCGGCTACACGTACATGGACGCCGTCATCCTGAGCGCGCGCGACGGCACGCAGGGTCACGTGCCGGCCAACACGCCGCGCAATACGCTGACGTTCTGGACCACTTATGCGCTCACGCCGCATTGGGAAATCGGCGGTGGCCCGACCTATATGTCGCCGCGCTATGCGTCGAACACGAACTACGTGCAGGTGCCGGGCTACACGCGCTGGGATGCGACCGCCGCGTATCACGCGAAGAAATACGACGTCCGCCTGAACCTGCTGAACCTGACCAACAAGCAGTACTACGACGCGCTGATTCCGTCGGACGGTGGCCGTTCCGTGCCGGGTATCGGACGCACGTTGCTGGCGACGTTCGACTACCGCTTCTGATACGCGCTGGGCACATGCGTTAGGCTTGCCGTTTTCGAACGCGGCAAGCCGACGCGAAGGAAACATCATGTTGCTGCATATCCCGAATGTACTGAATGCCGAGCAGTTGCGTATCGTGCGCGAGCGGCTCGACACGGCCGGCGACGCGTGGGTCGACGGCCGCGCAACCGCCGGCTATCAGGGTGCACCAGTCAAGCGTAATCAGCAGATCGCCGAGCACACGCCGATTGCGCGCGAGCTCGGCGACGTGATTCTCGCGTCGATCGAGCGCAACCCGCTGTTCATCAGTTCGGTGTTGCCGAACCAGGTGTACCCGCCGCTCTTCAATCGTTACGAAGGCGGCATGCAGTTCGGCAGTCACGTCGACGGCGCAGTGCGCGTGCTGCCCAACGGCGTGAAGCTGCGCACCGACGTCTCGGTGACGCTGTTCATTTCCGACCCCGCGGACTACGACGGCGGCGAACTCGTGATCGAAGACACGTACGGCGTGCAGCAGGTCAAACTGCCGGCCGGTGACATGATCGTCTATCCGGCGACGAGTCTCCATCAGGTCACGCCGGTCACGCGCGGTGTGCGGGTCGCCAGTTTCTTCTGGGTGCAAAGCCTGGTGCGCAGCGACACGCAGCGCGCCATGCTGTTCGACATGGACACGGCCATTCAAAGGCTGAATGCCACCAACGCCGACGACGCCGCGCGCCGCAGCCTCGTCGGCATCTATCACAATCTGTTGCGTACCTGGAGTGAACCGTGAGCGTACCCGAGGCAATCGACATTCAATCGCCCGCGGGCATCGATCACGCGTCGCGTGAACCGCAGCGGCTCGACGAGGGCCAGTTGAAAGCACGGCAGCAGCGCTCGCGCCGCGCCACCTTCGTCAAATGGTTGCGCAAAGTGCATGGCTGGATCGGCCTGTGGGGCGCGGCGCTGGGTTTGCTGTTCGGCACCACGGGGTTTCTGCTGAACCATCGCGGTGGCCCGCTGCGGGTATCGACTGGCGAGCCGCAAGTCGCGCTGTTGCAGGTGCCGTTGCCGCAACCGGCGCCGCAAACGCCGCGCGAGCTCGGCAAATGGCTCAAGCACGAACTGAAACTGGCGGGCACGCCGGGGCGCGTACAGAAAGAGCCGGCGCATCCGGTCGCGTGGGGCGATCGCAGCATCGTGCAGCCGGAGCACTGGCAGCTCAACTTCGCGTCGCCTCGTGAGAACACGTCCGCCGAATATTGGGTGGGCAACGGTTATGTGACCGTCAAGCGCAGCGAGAACACCTTTCTCGCGATGCTGACGAATCTGCACAAAGGCGTCGGCTTGAGCGTCGGCTGGGTGCTGCTGATCGACACGCTGGCCGGCAGCATCATTCTGCTGTCGCTCACCGGTGTGCTGCTCTGGACGGAGCTGAATAAACGCAAGACCGTCGGTGCGGTACTGGTGCTGGGGTCGATCGTCGCCGCGTTGTGTGTCGGGTTGATATAAAAGCCGCTGCGGGCAGGGCCTGGTCGGGAGAAATCGACCGCCCTGTCTGACCTGCGATCGGGAAGATCGCCAGGCCTGCGCCTTTGCGTCAAGGTACGTTTTACCGGTATTTCAGTTCGCTTCGCGGCATCTCTCTCCGCCGACGCCGCCCCGTTCTGCATAAGCCTTCGCCGCGTGCCGCGAAAGGCCGGCTCATCGGGCCGCGGCGTAACCTCTCACCTTCCTCCCTCATCCCGCTACGTGCGAGAATCGCGCTACATCGGTTGCGCGATGATCGTTGGCCATCCGTCGTATCAGGCATCGCTTTTGCAACGGCGGTTTGCACGAATATGAGCCGTCGCGTCGAGGAGATCGCGTTGAAAGAGCCGGACCGCTTCGTGTCGGATGCATTGCCCGACGGCTTTGCCGCGCCGTCCTTCCTCGCCGGCGGCGGCGAGCTGGGTGCGCTCATCCGCGCTTACGACTGGACGCAGACTGCGCTTGGCGCGCCCGAGAACTGGCCGCAAGGGCTGAAGATCGCGATCCGTATCATGCTCACGTCGCGCCAGCCGATCTGGATTGGCTGGGGCGACGAGCTGCTCTATTTTTACAACGACCCATATAAATCGATCATCGGCGGCAAGCATCCGGCCGCGCTCGGCCAGCCGACCAAAGTCGTGTGGCGCGAAATCTGGACCGATATCGAGCCGCTTCTGAACACCGCGCTGGCGGGCGCCGAAGGCATCTTCGTCGAACAGAAGCTGCTCATCATGGAGCGCAACGGCTTTCCCGAGGAGACGTATTACACCTTCTCGTACAGCCCGATTCCCGGCGACGACGGCGAACCCGGCGGCATCATCTGCGCCAACAGCGACGGCACGGCGCAGGTGATCGGCGAACGGCAACTGGCGTTGCTGAAGGAACTGGCGGCGGTCAGCCCGAACGGCCGCGACTGGCGCGAGGCTTGCGAACTCAGCGCGCGCGCCTTGCAGGCTAACCCGCAAGACCTTCCGTTCGCCCTGTTATATGCCGCCGAGCCGGGCAGCGACACGCTCGCGCTGGTCGGCGCGTGCGGCATCGAGCCGGGCCACGCGGGGGCGCCGCAAACCATGAAGCTCGACGGCGAGGCGCCTTGGCCCGTCGTCGACGTGCTCGATACGCAAGCGCCGCTGCGGGTGGGCGATCTGACACAGCGGTTCGCCACCGCGTTGCCGAGCGGTCCGTGGCATCTCCCGCCGCAGCAGGCGGTTATCCTGCCGGTGTCGCCCGGCAGCGAGTCGGCGCAAACGGTGGTTCTGGTCGCTGCGCTGAATCCTTGCCGTCTTTTCGACGACGCCTATCGCAGTTTCCTGAACCTGGCCGCCGGTCAGATCGGCGCGGCGATCGGCTACGCGCGGGCGTACGAGGAGGAGCGGCGGCGCGCGGAAGCGCTAGCCGAAATCGACCGCGCGAAAACCACGTTCTTCTCCAACATCAGCCACGAATTCCGTACGCCGTTGACGCTGATGCTCGGCCCACTCGAAGAACTGCTCGCCAAGCCGCAGCTTGCCGCAGGCGGCGACCAGGCACGGCTAGGCAGCGACATCGAGGACCGCGCGCTGATCGAGATCACGCATCGCAACGGCTTGCGGCTGCTGAAGCTCGTCAACGCGCTGCTGGACTTCTCGCGCATCGAGGCGGGACGCATGCAGATTCACATGCAACCCACCGATGTCGCATCGTTCACGGCCGAACTCGCGTCGCTGTTCCAGTCCGCGATCGAAGCGGCCGGCCTGCGCCTCGAAGTGGAGATTCCGGCCGCGCCCGTGGTCGCGCAGCTCGACCGCGAGATGTGGGAAAAGGTCGTGATGAACCTGCTGTCGAACGCGTACAAGTTCACGTTCTTCGGCACGATTCGCGTCGCGGTTCGCGTGCTTGCCGGCGTTGGCGTCGAGGTCAGTGTGACGGATAGCGGCATCGGTATTGCCGAGGAAGAAGTGCCGCGCCTCTTCGAACGCTTTCATCGCGTGGCGGGCGCGCCGGGACGCTCGGTCGAAGGCAGCGGCATTGGGCTCGCAATGGTGCAGGAACTGGTCAAACTCCACGGCGGCGCGGTGCGGGTGGACAGTGTGCCCGGCGAAGGCGCGTGCTTCACCGTCTCGCTGCCGCACGGCGCCGTGCCGGTCCAACCTGATGAAGAAGCCGTGCATGCCGCCATGAGCAAGCACGCGCGCACCTATGTCGATGCGGCGTTGCGCTGGAGTCCCGAGAACGAGATCGTCGCCGACGCGCCGGCTGGCGCGACACCGGCTGGCGCGGCGCCGCCCGTGGTTGCGTCAGTCGCCGCCGCGCGGCTGCTGGTCGTCGACGACAACGCGGATCTGCGCGAGTACATGAGCCGTATCCTGCGCGCGGCGGGCCACGACGTGCGGCTTGCCACCGACGGGCAGGCCGCGCTCGAAGCCGCGCGGCAGGAGCGCCCCGATCTCGTGCTCTCCGACGTGATGATGCCGCGCCTCGACGGCTTCGGCCTGCTGCGCGCGTTGCGCGCCGATCCGGAGTTGCGCGACACGCCGGTGCTGATGCTGTCCGCCCGCGCGGGTGAGGAAGCGCGCGTGGACGGCATCGAGCACGGCGCCGACGACTATCTGACCAAGCCCTTCTCGGCGCGCGAACTGCTGGCCCGCGTGTCGGGCAACCTGCAACTCGCGCGCCTGCGCCGCGAGACCGAGACGAAGCTGCGCGAAGAATCGCGCACGCTGGAGATTCTCAATCGCGTCGGCTCGACGGTGGCCGCCGAACTCGATCTGAACCGCGCGGTGCAGATCGTAACCGACGCGGCCACCGAACTGACCGGCGCCGCGTTCGGTTCGTTCTTCTATAACGTGCTCGACGATAAGGGCGGCAGCTACATGCTTTACACGCTGTCCGGCGTGCCGAAGGAAACCTTCGAGCAGTTTCCGATGCCGCGCAACACGGCGGTGTTCGCGCCTACGTTCATGGGCGAAGGCATCGTTCGTGTCAGCGACATCACGCAGGATCCGCGCTATGGCCACAACGCGCCGCATCGTGGCATGCCGGAGGGTCATCTGAAGGTGCGCAGCTATCTGGCCGCGCCCGTGCAGTCGCGCAGCGGTGAAGTGGTCGGAGGGCTGTTCTTCGGTCATCCCGAGCCCGGCGTGTTTACCGAACGCGCTGAGCGGATCGTGGCCGGCATCGCCGCGCAGGCGGCCATTGCCATCGACAATGCGCGTTTGTACCGGGCCGCGCAAACCGAAATCGCCGAGCGCACCAAGGCGCAAAGCGCGCTGCGCGATCTGAACGAAACGCTGGAGCGCCGCGTGATCGAGACGGTGGCGGACCGCGACCGTCTGTGGGAGTTGAGCGAGGATCTGCTGGTGGTGGCCGATATCGAAGGCCGCTTGCAGCGCGTGAGTCCGTCATGGAGCAATGCGCTCGGTCACAATACGCATTGGCTGATGTCGCGTTCCTATGTCGATCTGGTTCACCCGGATGACGTAGAGGTGGTCCGCACCCATCTGGCCGAACTGCGGCGCACGGGCGTGCCGGTGCGTTATGAAAACCGCTTCAGGCGGATCGACGGCACGTGGCGCTGGGTTGCGTGGACGCTCGCGCTCGATCCCGACACGGCGCGCATTCACGGCGTGGGCCGCGACGTCACCGCCGACAAGGAAACCACCGAGGCCTTGCGGCACGCCGAAGAAGCGCTGCGCATGGCGCAGAAGATGGAAGCGATCGGCAAGCTTACGGGCGGCGTTGCGCACGACTTCAACAACTTGTTGCAGGTGATAGGCGGCAATCTGCAACTGCTGGCGAAAGACGTCGCCGGTTCCGAGAAGCCCGAGCAGCGCGTGCGCAATGCGCTCGCAGGCGTGGCCCGCGGAGCTAACCTCGCCTCGCAACTGCTGGCGTTCGGGCGGCGTCAGCCGCTGGCGCCGAAGGTCGTCAATCTCGGCCGCTTCGTGCGCGGACTCGACGACATGCTCAGACGCGCGCTTGGCGACGGCGTCGAAATCGAAACGATCGTGTCGGGTGGCTTGTGGAATACGCTGGTCGATCCGTTCCAGGTCGAGAACGCGCTGCTGAATCTGGCGATCAACGCGCGCGACGCCATGAACGGCCACGGCAAGCTCACCATCGAAGCCGGCAACGCTGCGCTCGACGACGCCTACGCCAAGCGCAACGCCGAGGTCACGCCGGGCCAGTACGTGATGCTGGCGGTCACCGACACGGGTGCCGGGATGCCGCCGGAAGTGCGCGAGCGCGTGTTCGAGCCGTTCTTTACGACCAAGCCCGAAGGTCAGGGCACGGGCCTCGGCTTGAGCATGGTGTATGGCTTCGTCAAACAGTCCGGCGGCCATGTGAAGATCTACAGCGAAGAGGGTCACGGCACGACGATTCGCATCTATCTGCCACGGGTGCGCCAGCAGGAAGACCTCGAAACGAATATCGACGCCGGTCCTGCCAAGGGCGGCACGGAAACCGTTCTGGTGGTCGAGGACGACGAGGAAGTGCGCACGACGGTGGTCGAAATGCTTTCCGATCTCGGCTACCGTGTGCTGAAAGCGAAAGACGCGCAAAGCGCGCTCGCGATCGTCGAAAGCGGTGTGCCGATCGACGTGCTGTTCACCGACGTGGTGATGCCTGGTCCGCTACGCAGCACCGAACTCGCTCGCAAGGCGCGCGAACGGTTGCCGGCGATCGCGGTGCTGTTCACGTCGGGCTATACGGATAACGCGATCGTGCATTCCGGGCGGCTCGACGAGGGCATCGAATTGCTCAGCAAGCCCTACACGCACGAAGCGTTGGCGCGCAAAATTCGCTACGTGCTGCAAACGCAGAATCCGCAGGCGGCTGAAATCGCCGAGGCCGGGCAGCATCTTCTAGAGATCGATCCGCTGGCTGTACCGGATAGCGCCGGCAGCGTCGCCGCTCAGCCGCGGCTGCGGATTCTACTGGTGGAGGATGACGAGCTGATTCGCGCAAGCACCGCCGAATTGCTGCGCATGTTCGACTTCGACATTCTGGAGGCCGAAGGGGAGCATGACGCGAAGCAGATTCTGAGCGAGCATGCGATCAGCGTGATGCTGACCGACGTGGGGCTGGCGGGTAAGTCGGGTGTGGATCTCGCGCTGGAGGTATGTGCCGTGCGACCCGATCTGCGCGTGATCTTTCTGACCGGCTACGACCTCGTGCTGACGCCGGCGCAGCGCAAGGTCTTGCCGCACGCTATCCTGCTGCGCAAGCCGTACGATCTGCTCGATCTCATCGACGCGCTGAAAACGCCGCTGCGCTAGAGCCGCTGCGCAAAGCTAGATCCACTGCGCAAAGCCGGTGAGGCCCGGCAGCGCTTGCCGGCCTCTCAGCGCACAAGTGCGCGCTCGCGCTAGAATTCCCGCAGACCGCCACATGCTCGCTCAGCCGGAATTCGCCGATGACCATACCCGCTAACGCCGTCGACACCGCGCTCATCACGCGGCGTTCCATTCGGGCTTTTCTGCCCACACCGGTGCCGCGCGCCGATATCGAAGCCATTCTCGAAGCCGCCAGCCGCGCGCCTTCCGGCACCAATACGCAGCCGTGGAAAGTCTACGTGGTGACGGGCGAATCGCTCGCGCGTCTTTCGCAGGCCTTGCTTGCCGCTTACGACGATCCGCAGCGCGATGCGCTGTACCAGGAAGAGTACCCGTACTACCCGCATCAATGGGTTTCACCATACATCGACCGGCGCCGCAAAATCGGCTGGGATCTGTATGGCCTGCTCGGCATCACGAAGGGCGACAAGGCGCGCATGCATGAGCAGCATGCTCAGAACTACCGCTTCTTCGGTGCACCGGTGGGCTTGTTCTTTACCATCGACCGGGTCATGGAGCGCGGCAGCTGGCTCGACTACGGCATGTTCCTGCAGGCGATCATGACGGCCGCGCGCGGCCGTGGTCTCGATACCTGTCCGCAGGCGGCGTTTACGCAGTTTCATCGGGTGATTGCGGAGCATCTCGGCTTGCCGCCCGAAGAACAACTGGTGTGCGGCATGTCGCTCGGTTTCGCCGACGAAGGCGCGCTGGTCAACACGTTGCGCACCGAGCGCGAACCGGTTGAGCGGTTCACGCGATTTCTCGATTGACGGCAATTGATCGCGATCGAGGCAAGTCCCCACCCCCAATCGGACCTATATGAAAACATCGCGCCGCCATTTTCTGCTGCTGGGCGTGAGCGCGGGCTCAGCGCTCGCACTCGCCCGTACTGCCTTCGCCGAGCCTGCGAACACGCTCAGCGAAAGCGATCCGAAGGCGCAAGCCGTCGGCTATAAGGAGGACGCTTCCAAGGTCGACAAAGCGAAATTCTCCGGCTACGCCGCCGGACAAACCTGCGGTAACTGCTCGCTGTTCCAGGGTAAAGCCACGGACGCATACGGCGGTTGCACGCTGTTCGGCGACAAGCAGGTCGCCGCGCGCGGCTGGTGCAGTTCGTATTCGAATATGTGACGTGCAAGGGGCGACGTGCTATCCAGTTCGCTGCGCGTCGCATTCACGGCGCTCAGTTCAGCGCGCTCAGTACCAGTTCGTGTGAATGGCCGATCCATACGGCTGCGTCGCGGTGATCGCGGAGCGCGTCGCCGGTATTCGGGTGCAGGAAGATATCCAGTGCGCCGTGATTCAGCGTGAGCCAGCCCACCAGGTCGGCGAACTGCTCCTGCGTGAACGCGAGCTGATACGACCACATGGGATGCGGTCCCACCGGGCGCTCATGAAAGCGGCCCAGTTGCAGTTTGCCGCTCCAGCGCGCTTCGATCTGCTCACGCAAGGTCCAGGCGGCGTCGCGGCTGCTCGCATCGAAATACACGTGGGCATGCCAGCTTGCGATGGCGGAGGTGTCGCGAAAGGTCATAACAGGTCCGTTGCGTATCAGTCTTTATCCGACATTCATTCTGCTTCAATTTCCGTCGACGCGCGTGGCGCGCGGCTCATGTAAAACTGTCTGTCATCTTCGCCGACGATCTCGAAGCCGAGCCGTTCGTACAGGCGCTGCGCGGGATTGCCTTTGAGCACCTTGAGGGTGACTGGCAACGCGTCGGCTTGCGCGGCGCGCAACACCGATTGCAGCGCGCGTTCGCCGATGCCGCGCCCTTGAAGCGATGGCGTGATCTGCAATTGCACGACGACCCATTCTGCTTCCGTGCGATGCGCTTTGAGCAAACCGGCCGGCTCGCCGTCGATGCAAATCACGCGCGCCGTGTCATAACGATGCAGCAGACGCGCGCGATGCTCGATATCGTCCGATGGTTCGCCGACGCGCGCCAGGTGCTCCGTCATGGTCGCCTTGCGCAGATCGAACAGGAAGGCCTCGTCCGTGTCGAGTGCCGGGCGCAGGGTGAAAGCAGGTTCTTGAACGGACATGTGGGTCACGTTGCCGGTGTGCCGGCGGCTAGTAAGAATGGTCGTGAATTGTCGCGCCAGCAGCGCTTTTTTACCACGCGGTTATGTTTGTGCCTTTCGACCTGACTGTTCACCGGTCGCGCCAATGCCGAAAGTGGGCAGTCCACGCGGTTGCGGATTCGCATGCTCGCGCGCGCGCCGCCTCAGGCGCGGCCGATGTTTGCGGCGCGCCGGACGCGGGGCGCGGCCTGTTTGCGGTGTGCGCGCTACGGTTCATGCTGCGCGGTTTGCGTTGATTGGCATGTGCTTTGCTTTTGCCTCATCCGCGAATTGCTGGCGGTGTGGGCTCGAAGCCGAACCGTCAGGCAACGATGCCGGTCTGGCATAACAACGACACATGCTGCATACGACGAAACCACACATTGTCACGTACGGGGTTGATGGCGACGCGATGACGCTCGTCTTTTATCCCGACACCGGTTGTCTGCGCTTTGCCATGCGCGGCATTGCCACGAGCGCCGGCCGCCGTATTCCTGGTTCACGACGTTTTCCGCATGGCGAGGTGCGCACTGTGGCTTTGCGTAGCTATTCAGTTTCTTCCGGTGTCGTTCGTTCAACACGGCGAGCGGCTTAACGAACTTTGCGAGGTGGGCTATGGAGATTATCGAGCTCGAACCAAGCGTCTCGGCAGACGGACGCGCGGTGATTTTCCAGCTTTCGACGCGAGGACGGGATCTCGAGTGCGCCGTCACGCGTGAGGCATTGGAACAGCATTTCTGGTTGCAACGCGACGCCGGCGAGGAACGCGTCTTGAAGACGTTCGCGGACGGACGCAAGCGCATTACCGCCGTGGCGGAAAGAAAAATGCTGGCACGTCCGGGCGAAAAAGTGCTGCTGACGATCGCCGATTTTGCCGCCCGGGGTTGACGAGCCAGCTCGATGCGATCGCGCGTTTCGTTTGCGTTCGCGTGATATGTCGTCGTGCAACCGTACATCCCCGAGATTCAGCAAGCGACGGTGAAGGTGCCGCTGCTCGCTGAACCTTGCCGATTTTTGCCGGTTCGATCCACTTCCTATAGGTCCGGCCGCTGAAGTCGGCGGCAACGATTCCGCGCAGTAAATAGCCGCATTTATCGCTGTGGGCGGCGCAGCGCGCATCCGTTCACGTCTGAGGAAATCGGCCTATTACGCCGATTCGCCAAACTGGCGTGCCAATTCCCCTCGCTTCGCGCAATTGCATTCGCAAGTGCGCGCATACACTGTTTTTCATGGAGCGACAGATGACCGAGCCCCATCGACGCGGTCTTCCCCCGCGTTGTTTTGAACCGTACCGTTGATGGCAGTTTGCCGCGGTTGTCGAACGCGGCGGAGCAGTAACGCAGTAGGTAGTAGAAGCAATGCGAATAGCGCGCGATCCATGCAATTAGCGCGTGAATCAGCAGGGGGTTGCAGCCAGGTGATGTTGAAGGCGAGGGACCAGGTTGTGATGCAGTGGCAGTTCAAGTAACAACAGCTTTGCAGATGTAGTTCAAGTAGCAGCTCTGATAGTTTGTGGTGGGTAAAAGTCGGCAAGCATCCACGCGCGAGTACGACTGTTCCATCCTGTCCGGCCCTGTTCCTTCGCGGGAACAGGGTTTTTTTTGTCTCGTTGCGCGGCACGACTTGCAATTGGCGGGTTCGAGCCGATATGCGGGCGTTGCATCGCGTTTTGCGGTTTTGTCGGTGAATATTCGACACCCGGCCGGCCGCGTGGTGTGAGACGCTGCACATGAACGGGACTTGATGTAGTTTAAGTCTGTCTTAATAGTTGCTTGCCATGATGGCTGCACAGACTCACATTAGGGCCTGTCAAGCCGCCGGCGTATCGGCGGCGTTTGCCACCGTAGAGCAAACGCATCCGGTGGCGAAGCCGAAAGCTAGAGAAGGAGTTTGAACCGATATGTCCAGTAAATCGCGAGTCCGCAGGCACAACCAGTCGGCCATGTCTCCGCTGTTGCGCGCGTTGACCTATAGCCGCACTGCCCATGAGCCGGTTACGTCGGCGATGCTTCTGCAGTGCTATACCGCCCTCGATGCATTCCGGCACGGCCACGGCTCGCGGAATCTGCACATGACCTTGAGCCGGCATTTGCTGGTGTCGCAAGAGCTCGCGCGGCTCGGCCTCGGCGAGGACGTGCTGTCAGACATCGAAAGTGCGCATGCGGCGATGGTTCAGATCGACACGCGTGAACACGGCGAAGGCGCATGGGCACTGCAAGATGGCGAATACGCCCGCCTGTGCACGGCGCTGGCGATTCTCGACGGCCAGCTGAGCGTGGCATCGTTGAGCGAGATTGCGAGCGCGGAAGCCAGGATGATAGAGGGATTGATGAGGTCCGCGCAGGTTCAGGCAATTGCGGAAGCCGTGGTCTGAGTCGCCCGCACGGGTTTCGCCTTTCTCCGGCACACAAATGAAACGCCCCACGTGGGGCGTTTTTTCGTTCAGCCGAGCAGATGCGCCGTTGCGTGGCGCTAATCGTTGTACTTCGTAATGTCGTAGAACGCGATCCCGTTCTGCCCGCCGCTCAATTGCACGAGCCGCGAATTCCCCGAGATCAGCGGTGGGAATGGGCAATTCGAGCAAGTCACCACGCCGAGCGAATCGACGCTTGCGCTCACCGTCGTTTGATACTGGCCGAACGTAGTGTTGTTCGGCGCGCCGACAGAAAAGCCGTCCACTTCCGTTACCGAACCCAAGGCCGTCAGACCGGTTGCCTGAATCTGCACGGACGTCACCGGATACGCGAGATCCCGTCCGTTCACGAGGCTCGACCACGTCACGCTCATCGCGTACTGAGTGCCCGCGAGCGAGCCGGCCGGCGTCAGGAATTCAGTCGCGAAATCCGGCAGCAGCGTCGGCCATGCGACCGAGCTGCCAGCCGCCGCGCTCAGCGGGCTACCTGGATTGATGATCGACGACTGGCCGAGTTGCGCGCCATTCCTGTCGTAGAACGTCACCGTGTAGGTCGAATAGAGCGGCACGCCGCTCGCATCGATTGATTGCGGCGAGTAATAGCCGCTCGCGGCAGGCGCCGTGAAGTTCGCCGTCGACGAAAGCGATTGCCATGACCAGCGGTACAGCGACGTGTTGCTGCTGGTCGTGGCAGGCGACACCGGCGCGGCGTTCAGAACTGCGTCTGAGAGACCCAGCGTGTTGCTGCCCACGGTATCGCGCTGCATCAGCCAGACCGGCGCGGCGAGACCGGGGCCGGTGACGGAGGCCGAATAAACCGTGGGATTCGACGCGGTCGGGATCGCGATCGTGAGGCCCGACTCATAACGGTTCACGTCGCTCAGTCTCGAATCGAGGAAAGTCCGCCGCGCGATCTGCGAGTCGATCGACACCGCGAATTGCGACTGATTGCCGATCAGATCCCAGTCAAGCTGCGTGCCGTCGGCTAGCGTGACGGGCGTCGCGCGTTGTTGCGCGATGCTGTAGAGCACGCCGGCCGCTGTGCCGCTCGCGAGCGTGAACGGCAATTGCACGAGCGCCAGCTGTTTGCCGTTGCGCGTGAAGAAGGCTAGCGTCTTCGGCGATCCGAAGACGGCGCCGGTCAAGGCCGCGTCCGTCACGCCGTGGCCGACGGCGAGATCGGTCGAGCCGTTTTCCAGATACGTGGCGTCGATGGCCGGCGAGCACGACGTGTTGAGCGTGCCGTTTGCCGCGCAGGCGGTGAGCAGCGTCGCGAGCGGGGCCAGATAATTCGCGGCCACTGGCGGCGCGGCGAGCGTTACCGATTGCGCGGTCTTGTTGTTCAGCGCCACGGTCATGCCCGGCGCGGCATTCGACAGCAGCGATAAGCCACCGTTAGCGGACGTGACGAGCGATACCGTGTCGATGACCGCGTCCGCGCCGGTATGGTTCGGTGTGAACGCTACGCCGATGGGATCGAAGCCGGCCAACTGCAAGCCGTTCTGCGCGAGGATGTTCGCCAGCATCGTGTCGAGCGTGATGGTCGCGATCTGCACGGCGGGCAATGTGACCTTGGTCAGCGCCGCGGTCGACGCAAGGTCGAGCGGGTTGCCCGAGGCCGTGAGCATCGCCGTAATCGCGGTGGTCAGCGTGGTGACGTTGACGACAGCCGGCGCGGTGCCGGTCGGCAACTGCGCGAGCACCGAGACGAGCGGGGCGGACAGACGGGCGGCGTCGCTCGCGATGATCAGGAACGGTGCGGTCATGCCCTTCACCGGGATCGAGTACGCGCCTTGCGCGTTGGTGGTCGCGGTGGCCTGCGCGCCGGTCGCATCGATCAGCGTGACGTTCGCGCCGACCAGGGCGCTGCCCGCGGCCACGGTCCCGCCGACTGCGGTCGCCGTAACGGCAGGCGGGTTCGACGATCCCGAACCGGAGCCGCCGCCTCCACAACCGCTGAGTTGGAAAAAGGCAAACGCCACAGCGGCGGCAACGCTGCTGCGCACTAACGATCGATGCATGAATTTCCCCGACGCTTTGATTATTCGATTGCTTGTGAATGGTTATAGATGGCCGGCAGCTTTTGCCGATGATTGCGCACGATCCGAATCGTGCGGCGTCGTTAAATTGAAAGCTGATTCCCCGCGCCTGCTAAAACGATAAAACGGCATTTTCACGACGCATCTTTAGCGCGAAGGGAGAATACTTCAACACGGCACTATCGTGTCGCGCGGTAAAAAAACATTGACTATGCCGCGCGGATATTACGGGTCTCCGTAAGGCGTCTGGCTGAGTGCCTCGCCAGCGCCGGATCAGGTTTGCCGGAGTCTTTCATGCTTGTTAGACTGCCTCTCGCCAACTCACCGCGAGCGCGATTTTTGCCTCTTACGCTTCCAGGGCGTTCACGTCTGCGGCGCGATCAAATCGGAGACGCCATGTCTTATATGCTGCTCATTGTCGAACCCCCGAATCAGCGCATTGAACGCGGTGAAACTGCGGGCCGCGAAGTTTACGACCAGATGGTCCGTTTCGCCGCCGATCTGAAAGCGCGCGGCAAACTGCTCGCGGTCGAATCGCTTACGTCCTCTAGCGACGCCGTGCGCGTACAGGTCCGCGACGGCCAGCCGAAGCTGCTCGACGGCCCCTTCGCCGAAGCCAAGGAAATGGTCGGCGGATTCTTCCTGCTCAATTGCGAGAGCCGCGAAGAAGCCGTGGCAATCGCGCAGGCCTGCCCCGCGGCAACGTGGTGCACGGTCGAAGTCCGCAAGCTCGGGCCTTGTTTCGCCTAGCCGGTTCGCGCATCCACAGCATGTGTTCTCGGGGTTTTCCCTGGCGGATCGACGCGCTTGTCGATCCGCCAGCGCATTGTTCGTCGTGTGAGTAAGAAGTCCAGCAACGCGCGCGGCTTTCCGTCTCACAACAAAAAGGAGTAACGGCGATGCGATTCATGATCCTCGTAAAAGCAACGGCTGCCAGCGAAGCCGGCGAGATGCCGGAAGCGTCCCTCATGGCCGCGATGGGCGCCTATCACGAAGAACTGGCCAAAGCCGGCGTGCTGCTCGACGCCACCGGCCTGCAACCGAGCTCGAAAGGCTGGCGCGTTCGCTACAGCGGCGGCCAGCGCTCGGTCGTGGACGGACCGTTTGCTGAAACCAAAGAGCTGATTGCCGGCTATACGCTAATCCAGGTGCGCTCGCGTGAAGAAGCCGTGGAATGGGCGCGGCGCTTTCCGGCGCCTTTTGGCGAGCAAGCCGACGGCGAAATCGAAGTGCGTCAGTTGTTCGAACTCGACGACTTCGAACCCGGCCCCGAGTTGGACCGGTTCCGCGAACTGGAAGCGGGCAAGCGCTGAGGCGCGACCGACCGGAACTCCGCTGAACGCGGCGCACGGCGGCTGAAGCGGCGCGACGCACTGGGCGTGGTGCGCTGAAGCCGTCCGGCTACAACCTCATCAACGGACTGCATCATGCATAAGCAGATCTACGTCAATCTCGCGGTGGACGATCTCGAACGGTCGAAGGCCTTTTTTAGCGCGATCGGGTTGAGCTTCGAGCCGCGATTCACGAACGGGCAGGCGGCCTGCCTGATCCTCGGGGAAAGCATCTACGCGATGTTGCTGGTCAAGGAGCTGTTCAAGTCGTTCACGCGCAAGTCGCTGTGCGACCCGAAGGAGAGCACGGAAGCGCTGGTGGGCCTGTCGTGCGAAAGCCGGCAGGAGGTGGATGCGCTGGTCGCCAGGGCGCTCGCCGCCGGCGGCACGGTCCCGCGCGCGCCGCAGGATTATGGTTTCATGTACGGGCACGGTTTCGAGGATATCGACGGCCACATCTGGGAGCTCATCTACATGGATCCGAACGCCAGGGCGGCGGGCTGAGGCTGTGACCACGACAGTCACTCACCGTGCCATCGAGGCAGTCTGGCGGATCGAATCCGCCAAGGTCATCGCCCACGCCGCGCGAATCGTGCGCGACGTGGGGCTCGCCGAAGAGCTGGCGCAAGACGCCCTGGTGGCCGCGCTCGAGCATTGGCCCGATGCGGGCGTGCCCGACAATCCGGGAGCGTGGCTGATGGCGACCGCAAAGAACCGTGCTCTCGACCGCTTGCGCCAGGAGGCGCTGCATGCTCGCAAGCATCAGGAGTTGGGTCACGATCTCGACGCGCGGGAGGCTCATCTCGTGCCCGATTTCGTCGATACCCTCGATGCCGCCCGCGCCGACGATATCGGCGACGACCTGCTGCGACTCGTGTTCACCGCGTGCCATCCGGTGTTGTCCGCCGACGCGCGCGTCGCGCTCACCCTGCGCCTGCTAGGCGGCCTCACCACGGAAGAAATCGCGCGCGCGTTTCTCGTGCCTGAGCCGACCATCGCGCAGCGAATCGTGCGGGCCAAGCGCACGCTCTCGGCGGCCAGGGTGCCGTTCGAGGTGCCCCAGGCGGATGCGCGCGCGCCACGGCTCGCCTCGGTGCTGCAGGTCATCTATCTGATTTTCAACGAAGGCTATTCGGCCACTGCCGGCGACGACTGGATGCGTCCGGCGCTATGCGAGGAAGCGCTGCGGCTTGGCCGCGTGCTGAGCGGTCTCGTGCCCGATGAAAGCGAAGCGCACGGCCTCGTCGCGCTGATGGAGATTCAGGCGTCGCGCACGCATGCACGCACGGATGCGCAGGGCCGCCCCGTGCTGCTGCTCGATCAGGATCGCGGCCGCTGGGATCCGCTGCTGATCCGCCGTGGGCTCGCCGCGCTCGACAGCGCGCATGCATTGGGCGGCGCGAGCGGCCCCTACGCGCTGCAGGCGGCGCTCGCGGCCTGCCACGCCCGTGCGCGTCGTGCGGACGACACCGACTGGGTGCAGATCGTGGCGTTGTATGACGCGCTGTCACAGGTGGCGCCTTCGCCGGTGGTCGAGCTGAACCGCGCGGTAGCGGTCGGCATGGCATGCGGTCCGGCTGCGGGTCTGGAGATTGTCGACGTGCTGGCAGCCGACGCCGCGCTCGCGAACTACCACTGGCTGCCGAGCGTGCGCGGCGACCTGCTGGCGAAACTCGGCCGCGAGGAAGAGGCGCGTGCGGAATTCGAACGCGCTGCCGGCATGACGCGCAATGCGCGCGAGCGCGAGTTGTTGCTCGAACGCGCGCGGCATTGCGCATCGAGATTGACGGCATGCGATGCAAGCGCAGAACGCCGTGTCAGACGGCGCACGCCCGCAGCAGATAAAACTCACGCGGGCCATACGCTTGCGGCGGGTCGCCGAGCGGCTCGACATAGCGGGTAATGCCGATCCGATCGAATCCCGCGGCCACGCAGGCGGCCTCCAGTGCCGCTGCGTCATGCACGGTGAAGCCGTACTCGGCGAAAGGCATCTCGATGGCGGCCTCTGGCGTGATGGCCGCGATTACCAGCGTGCCATCCACCTGCAACACACGACGAATTTCCGCCAGGCCGGCCGTCAGGTCGGACCAGAAATAGGTGCTGTTGATCGTGACTGCCTTGTCGAACGAGGCGGCTGCGAATGGCATGGCGACGACATCCGCCGTTTCGAGTCTGACCTGGCCGTCGCGCACGAAAGCCGCGTTGCGGCAACGAGCGACGGCGATCATGGTGGGCGACAGGTCGATACCGGTGAAGCGCAACCGCGCGGCCTGACCGAGCACGTAGGCGATATGGCCGCCGTTGCCGAGGCCAACTTCGAGAACACGCTCGTTTGCGTGCAGATCGAGCAGATCGAACGACGTTGCGATAACCGCGCGATTCGAGCGCTCCAGCATATCGCCGACCGCTATGCCGACCTTGCCCGCGGGGCAGCCGAGTTGGGGAAGGAGAATGCTTTCCTCGAGGTTGGCGGCCGCCACCTCGCCTGACAATTCAGTAGTTTCTCTCACAGCGATTCCTCCATGACAGATCGTGCCGGATGCGGTGCTCGCCGTGGAAGCGAGAACAGTAATACGGCATCCTTAATTTATGTCATGAAGCCGCGCGGCGCTTATCTATTTAATGCCCGCGTTGATCGGGGCGGGATGGCGTGCAAAACAGTATTAACACTCATCCATCAAGCATCCATCAAGCCGAGAAAAACGCCAGGGCGCCGGTGATCACGCCGGCTCCCGCCACCACGAACGAGAGATTGCGCAGCCATTTCTTGCGGGTCAGCAACGTGATCGCGCACAGGGCGATCGCCACCTGAATCAGCGTGGTGGCCTGCGCCCAGCGATGGTGGCCGTGCAGGAGCGCTTCACTTCTGGCGTCGTTATCCACGACTTCCTTTTCGATCGCTTCAGCCTTCGCGCGGATCGGCTCTTTCTGCTGCTTGTACTTGTCGACGTCGGCGAGGAATTTCGCGTGCGCATCCGCGTTGCCGGCGGACAGCGCGGCGCCGAGTTCAGCGAGATTTTCCTTCTCGCCCTTCGCCTGGTAATAGTTCCACTGGTTCGACGCTTCGGTCTTCCTGATGGCGGCCTCGTTCTTGTAGTACAGCGCGAGGTTTTCGCTGTTGCCGCTCTGATAGGCGCACAGCGCGCCGATCGTCGCGAGGATGGCCGTGATCACGGCCATGCGGCTCGCGAACGGATCCGCGTCATGATGGCCCGCGTGTTCCACGGCATGGTCGTGCGGACCATGTACTTCGTATTCTTCAGGCATCTGATTCTCCGAGGCAAAGCTTTTCTTGTCGTTCCCGGACGGCGCACGGGCCCGTCGGGGCTCAATCTTAGCGTGCGGCGCACGGTGACAGAAAAGGTGACGGCCTGGAGAGCCTGAAGACGCGGTCGCGTTGGCTCTTTTGATCAACGCGCTGAGCTCAACGCGAACGACGCGCGGCGGCATGCAGCGTGTCAATGAATGCCCGACGCCAGCCACGTGCGCACCAACGGAATCACATGTTCGCCGCCCAGCATACCGAGCAGTCCGACCAGCGCGATGGTCGGCGGAGCGGGCGATTTCACTTCCATCACGCTGTAGAGAAGGCCGACCACCACACCGGCGGCCAGCGAGATCAAATACGCTTTCATGACTGTTGTACCCTGGTGAGACGCCTCGTAAAAAAGCGGGCCGCCACGCCTGCCAATCGCGACGGCGATTACATCGTGATCACGACCCGGCCGCGCGTGCCGGCGGCAACGGCGTCGTACGCTTCGCGAGCACGTTCGAGCGGGAAGGCCTGCGCGATGACCGGTCCGGTCAGCTTGCCGGTTTCGAAGCCCTCGACCAGCGCCGTCATCAACGGCGCCGAGTCCGCAACGCCGAGCTTCGCGCTATCCACGCCGAGCAGTTGGGTCTCGTTGTGATAGAAGTCGATCAGATCGAATTCGACGCGGCGCTTGCCGGTCGCGCTGATTTCCAGCACGCGGCCGCGTCGCTTGACGAGGCTCAATGCGGTCTCGAAGGCCACGCCGCCGACTGTGTCGTACACCACGTCCGCACCAGCGCCGCCGGTCAGCGCCCTCAAGCGATCGGTGACGTTTTCGTCGAACGGCACGTAGTCGTCGATCAGGCGGCCCGCCGGCGTATCCGCGTCGAGCGGATGACGGTCCACGGCGATCACACGGGCGCCGCGTGCCTTGGCGATCTGGACCACCGCGCCGCCCACGCCGCCGCCCGCGCCGATCACCGCGATGGTTTCGCCCGCTTGCAGGTGCGCGTACTCGACCGTGCCGAGCCACGCGACCACGAAGTTCACGCCGATCGCGGAGGCTTCGGCGTGGCTCAGCGTTCTGGGTTTGCGCGAGAGTGCCGCGAGCGGCACCTTGATGAATTCGGCATGTGTGCCGTCGCGCGTGAAGCCGATGTCGCCGCCCGTGCCCCACACTTCCGCGCCGAGCCATGTTTGCGGGCCGTCCACCACCACGCCGCTGAAGTCGCGCCCCGGCGTGCGGGGTAGGACCGTGTGTCCGAAATGCCCGGAGACGTTCTTGACGTCGCTCGGATTCACCGAGGCCGCTTTGACCTGTACCACGACGTTGTCCGCATCGGCTTGCGGCATCGGCAGATCCAGGTGTTCGAGCACCTCGGGGCTGCCAAAAGTTTTGAACTGGATGGCTTTCATTGTATGTCGCTCCTTGCTGGATTCAGGGCTGTTTCGCGCAGCTGGTGAAACCTAGTCTAGATGACCGGCACTAAGGCATTAGGACAAAGACTTTCGAATTTCGGACAAGGCGGTTTGGTGATCCCTCGCGCGCGTGGCGGTGCGGATTGTGCTCGGTGCTACGGACTGCACAGGTGATCAGCGAAGACTGCTTTTCACCGGTTCGGGCGAGACGGCGTAAGCCGCTTCGCTCAGCGTGCCGCCCGGATCGAAGCCGGTCGGCGGCGCGCCCAGTTCGCGCCGGAACATGTCGCTGAAGCTGCTCGGCTGAAAACCGAGCGAGCGCGCGATGCTGCTCACCGGGCGTCCCTCGGCGAGACAGGAAACGGCGACCGCCAGTTGCACCTGGCGGCGCCATTCGGCAAAGCCGACGCCCAGCTCCCGTGTGAAGAGTCGCGCCAGCGTCCGCACGCTCGCTCCGACCGATGCCGCATGCTGCTCGAAACTGATCGTGATCGACGGATTGTCGATCACCGCGCGGCATAGCGCTTCGAGCCGCCGGTCCGAAGCATCGGGCAGTGCGATGCGCAGCGACGAACGCGGCGCGTGCCCGAGTTCCAGCATGGCGAGACGGTAGGCGGTGTCCAGATAGGTTTGATTGCGCGCGCCGGTGCCTTCGTATTCCGCGATCGAGGTGATCAGTTCGCGCAGCAGGCCGTTCACCTCGAACACGTCGCTGCGCCGGCTCAGATGGCCGACGTTGCGCTCGTGAAGGTAGAGGTTGCGCATTTCCACTTCGCTCATCATGTGGATGGAGTGCAGCGTGCCGGCCGGCAGCCAGACCGCGCGTTGCGGCGGCACGACCAGCGCTTCGCGGCCGACTTCCACCCACATCACGCCCGATACCGCATACAGCACCTGCGCCCACGTGTGCGAATGCGGGTCGATGCGCAGCCCGCGCGGATAGTGCCGCGCGAGCGAACGGGCGTCGGCGTCGTCGTGGAGTTCGGGTGGGCGGGCTTTGGGCACGGCGGGTCGGTTCGGGCTTCGCGCGAGAAGGTCGCGGACCGCGGCGGTCCGTGTTCGAAGCATAACGCGAGGCGCGCGCCGCCGGATACTCGCGCGCCGGCCGGCGCGCTCAGATGCGCTCAGGTTCGATGGCCCATCAGCAGCAACAGCAACGACAGGGTCGCGATCGAGCCCACGGTCGACAGCAGGATCGTCCGCGAGGTGATGTGCGCTTCACGTTCGTAGAACTCGGCGAGCATGAACGGGCCGGTGCCGGTGGGCAGCGCGGCCAGGACGACCGCCATTTCGACCAGTGTGGGCGGGAGTCCGAATACGCGCGCCGCGAACCACCACGTCAGCGCCGGCTGCACCAGCAGCTTGACGCCGGTCAGCAACCAGGAAATGCCGCGAGCGCCAGCCTCCGACGGGCGTTTTTCCGCGAGGAACAGGCCGAGGCTCACCAGCGCGCACGGGCTCGCCGCGCCGCCCAGCAGCTTCAGGAAAGTCTCGACGCTGGCCGGCATCGCGACATGCAGACTGGCAAACAGCACGCCCACAATCGGCGACACGATCAGCGGATTGCGCGCCAGCGATCCCAGCACTTTCAGAGCCAGCTTATGCGGCGTGCGCTCGCTCTGCAGGCCCACCTCGATCAGCACGATCGCAAACGCGAACAGCACGCAGGCGACGAGGATCGTGGCGATCGTGGTCGGCGTCAGACTGGCCGGACCGAACGCGATCACGCCCAGCGGGAAGCCGATGTAACCGGTGTTCGGATACGAGGCCGCGATCGCATCCACGCTCGCATCGGCGAGATGCCGGCCGTTTATCAGGCGCAGCGCGAGAATCAGCACGAACACGCTGACGCACGCAATCGAAAATGTGGCGACGAAGGCCGGTTGATAGAGCTGCTGCCAGGTGGCGTGCGCCATGATGTCGAACAGCAACGCCGGCAATGCCAGCCAGACCACGAAGCGGTTCAGTTCCGACGCCGAGTTCGGCCCGAGCACGTTACGCCGGCGGCATGCAAAACCCGCGAAAATCAGGCCGAAGACGGGAAGCAGAATCTCGAGGGTGGCTAACATCGACGCGGGAAAATTTCGGAAAAAAATGGCAATCCGCCAGCTTAATGACTGGCGTTGATACAATCCAATACTGTTTTTCGCACCCGATAATACCTTTTTTGCATTGTCGTTTTCGCGTGAGTGCATCGTGATCGATATCAAGCCGCTGCGCTACTTCGTGACGCTTGCCGAGACGCGCCATTTCGGCCGGGCGGCGGCGCGTCTGAACCTGTCGCAGCCGCCGTTGAGCCGGCAACTGGCGGCGCTGGAGGCGAGCGTCGGCGTGACGCTGGTCGAACGCAGTCCCCGCAGCGTCACCTTGACCGCCGCGGGCGAGCGCTTTTACGCCGACGCGAAGGCGATTCTCGCCGCCGTCGAACAGGCGGTCAGTAACGCGCAAGCCGCCGCGCAGGGCGATGCGGGCAAGCTCGCCATCGGCTTCACAATGTGTGCGGCGTATAGCGCCGTGCCGGGCTATGCGCGGGCCTTCGGTGCCGCGTTTCCCGAAGTCGCGCTGAACCTCCGCGAGGTCGTCTCGAACGATCTCGCCGAACAGGTGCTCGCCGGCCACATCGACGCGGCCATCATGTTCCCCAACGTGCCGGACAAAGGGCTCGCCACGCGCACGATTGTCAGCGAGCCTTTGTGTGTCGCGCTGTCGCGCAGCCATCCACGCGCCCGGGCGCGGCGCCTGAAGATCGCGCAACTGGCGGGCGAGCCGTTCGTGCTCGCGTCGGCGGAAGTAGCACCCATTTTGCGCGCGACGATCCTCGAACATTGCCGCTCCGGCGGCTTCGAACCCGACATACGCTTCGAAGTGCAGTTGCAGCAAACGGTGCTGAGTCTCGTCGACGAAGGGGTGGGCGTGGCGCTCGTGCCGGCGTCGATGCGCAAGGCGCAGCTCGCGGGCGTGGTGTTCCGGCCGCTGGTCGATGCGCCGTTGATCGAGCAGGTGCTGGCCTGGTCGCCGGCGAATCGCAATCCTTGTCTGGCGCGTTTTCTCGAACTGGCGTGAAGGTGGTGCTGGTCAACTGGCGAGGTGGTTTGCCTCGCTCACGGTGTCGTCCGGATAGCGCAGCGCGTCGCGTTTGATGAGCCGGCGGCACCAGAAAGTCCAGGCCGTCAGGCCGGCATAGACGCCGTACCTCAGCACATTCGAGGCGATGGCTGAGCGCGGGTCGCCGGGCCATTGCCAGACGATCAGACTGCGCAGGACATTCTCGCCCGTCATGCCGATGCCCCACACGAGCGTCATCAGGCGGATATAGGCGACGAGCGTGGGCCGCTCGCGCCAATGCCGCTCGAAGCTCTCGACGCTACGATAATCCTCGCGTGACATGGTCGAGCGGGCGAGATAAAACACCAGTGGCCGCGGCAGCGCGAGCGATACCAGGAACGACACGCCGACCATGCCGGATACCATCGGTTCTTCGATCGCTCGCAGCCGGGTGTTGCCGGCGAGGCTGATGCTCATTGCCAGCAGCGAGAGCACGATGCCGACCAGCACGAGCGCGCTGAGCGCGTCGAAATGGCGATAGCGCAGCAGCTCCCAGCTCATCCACGCGAGCAGCGGCAGCGCCGATGCAGCCAGCGCGCCGAGGTGGCCCCAGTGCGGGAAGGCGAGCCGGTACACGAGCCAGGGCAGGGCGACGTTGACGATCAGCGCGGTGAGGTAGCGCGGGCGGAGTTTCATCGGCGGAGCGTGGTGAGCGGCGCAACGATGCGCGAGGCGCGCGACCCGTATCGATGCGCTTATCGCGCCGACCCGGTTGCGCAGACGTACCGGGGAGTGTATGGCGAAGTCTCCTCTCCTGCCATAGCTTGGGGCGTGCGCGATCAGGAATTTGGCCACGCCCCTCACGCGGAAAAAATCTGCGATCATCGAGCGCACTGCTTGCCGGGCCACTCCAACCACTATCCGCTCCTACGCAATGTCCACCCGTCCCCCGCTCCTCACCACCCCGCGCCTGTCCCTGCGTCCGCACACGCTCGACGATTTCCTCGATAGCTACGCGATGTGGTCCGATCCCGAGGTGATCCGCTACATCGGCGGCAAGCCCTTTACGCGCGAAGAAGTCTGGGCGCGTCTGCTGCGCTACGCGGGACATTGGACGATGCTCGGCTATGGCTATTGGGTCGTGCGGGACAAACAGAGCGGCCGCTTTCTCGGCGAAGTCGGCTTTGCCGACTACCATCGCGAGATCGAGCCGTCATTGATGGGAACGCCTGAGGTCGGCTGGGCACTGGACCCGGCCGTGCATGGCCACGGCTACGCAACCGAAGCCGTGCGTGCCGCGCTGGAGTGGGCCGATCAGCAATGGCCGGGCGGCGAAACGGCCTGTATCGTCGCGCCGGGAAACCTGCCGTCGCTGCGGGTTGCCCACAAGTGCGGTTATCGGGAGCAACTTCGCACCACGTACAAAGGCAAACCGACCATCGTGCTGCGTCGCCCGGCACCCGCGGTCTGAGCCGCCGCGCGACGGGCGACGCGGCTTGTTACGGCCCGATTGCGTCGAGCTAGCCGTTTGCCGGCCGGCTCGACACGCGCCCTATTACGCGTCGTTGCTCGCCGCTGCCCGCTGCTGTGCGATCAGATCCGCCAGCCGTTCAACCTGCTGGCCTTGCGCATCGAAGTTGCCGGCATCGAGCCAGCGCTCATAGCTGGACCGCAGCGCGGGCCATTCGCTGTCGATGACTGAAAACCACGCAGTATCGCGATTGCGCTCGCGATAGACGATCGCCTGCCGGAAGATCCCTTCGAACGTGAACCCGTAGCGTAAGGCCGCCGCGCGCGACGGACCGTTCAGCGAATCGCATTTCCATTCGAAGCGCCGATAGCCCAGTTTGTCGAACACTTGCGTCATCAGCAGGAACATCGCCTCGGTGGCGATGCGCGTGCGCTTCAGCCGCGGCGAATACGTAACGTGGCCGACTTCGATCACGCCGTTGGTGCGGTCGATGCGCATCAGCGCCAGCGTGCCGACTGCCTTGCCGGTCGCCAGATCGATTACGGCGTAGTGGAGCGGATCGGTGGACGCGGCGGCGCGCGTCAGATGCTCGCGATAGGCGGCGAGACTCTCGAACGGACCCACTGTCAGATAGGTCCAGTCGCGACCATCGGCGGCGGCGCTGTACGCCTCGTACAAGTCCTCGGCATGACGCTCCACGTCCACCGGCTCGATCCGGCAATAGCGCCCCACCAGCGGCTCGCGGCCGGGCGCCTGAGCGCCGTTCCAGCCCGGCACGGGGGCGCCGATCGGCTGCTCGAACGCGTTGCGTCTGGGTTGCATGGCTCTTCTCCTCTCGGTTGCGAATGATCGTCGTTGATGGAGAACGATACGGCAAACGTGGTATGTTAAAAAGATCCATCGCTAACCCATTTGATAGATCCAGCCACGATGATCGAGATCATTGGCCCGCTCACCAGCCCGCTACGATCGGCAGCCGCCGGCAGCAGTGCGAAGCCTGAGCCGCTGCAAAAACAGTTGATCGAGCGCTTGCAGCGGGCGATTCTCGCCGGGCGTTTGCCGGCCGGATCGCTGCTGCCTTCGTCACGGTTGCTGGCGGCGGAAATGGGCGTGTCGCGCAATACGGTGGTGATCGCATACGAGCATCTGGCCGCGGTCGGTTACGTGGTTGCCGACCAGCGGGGCACGCGCGTGAGTCCGCTCTCCAGCCCGTCCGCGCGTGGCGAGCCGCAAGCGCAGCCTGCCGTGCCGGACGTGGCCTACGCCGCGCGCGTCGGGCAGTTCGCGGCTACGCTCAGCTACGCCGACAACACCTTGCCGCTGACGCCGGGCACGCCGGCGCTGGACCGCTTTCCGGTGACTGCGTGGCGGCGCGCGCTCGAACGCTCGATGGAGCGCACGTTGCCCCTCGCGCTCGGCTACGGCACGCCGGCCGGCGAGCCGGCGTTGCGCGACGCGATCGCCGCGCACCTTCGCATGGCCCGTGGAGTGCGCTGCGAAGGCTCGCAGGTGGTGATCACCGAGGGCGCGCAGGAGGCGCTGAACCTGTGCGTGCGACTCTTCACCAATCCCGGCGAGGTCGCGTGGGTCGAGGATCCCGGTTATCGCGGCGCGAAGGCCGCGTTCAATCAGGGCGACCTGACCACGCTGCCCATGCCCGTCGACGCCGAAGGCATGGCAGTGCCGGCCGACGCGTGGCGCACGCAGCCGCCCAGGCTGATCTACACATCGCCCGCGCATCAGTATCCGACGGGTTCGGTGCTGTCCGTGGCGCGCCGCCTGGAATTGATCGCGCAGGCGCGGCAGAGCGGCGCGTGGCTGATCGAGGACGATTACGACGGCGAGTTCCGCCACACCGGCGAGCCGATCGCCAGCATGCAAGGGCTGGTCGAGGACGCGCCGGTGTTGTACGTCGGCTCGTTCAGCAAGACGATGTTTCCCGCGCTGCGCACCGGTTTCGTGGTGCTGCCGCGCGCGATCGCCGTGCATACCGCTGTCGCTTTGCAGGAGATGCTGCGCGGCGGGCACCGGCTGGAGCAACTGGCGCTTGCGCATTTCATCGAGAGCGGCGAGTTCGGGCGCCATCTGGGGCGCATGCGGCGCCTGTATCGCGAGCGCCAGCAGGCGTTGCGCGACGCGCTGACCGCGCATTTCGCGGCGTCGCAAATCCTTGGTGGGAATTGCGGCATGCATTTGACGCTGCGCCTGCCGGCTCGCATCGACGATCGAGTCCTCACTGAACACGCGCTTGCCAAAGGGCTCAATCCGCGCGCGCTGTCCGGCTTCGCGTTGCAGCCGCGCGCCGAGACCAATGGATTGGTGATCGGTTACGGCAATACGCCGGCCGAGCAACTTGCGCCCGCTGTGCATGCGCTGGCCGGGCTCGCGGGCGAGATGGACGGCAAGCCGAAGCGCCGGCGCACCGCGGCGCCGGCCGCGACGCTTCGCGTATAACTTTTGCGTTTGTCCGCGCGGCCCATGTCGCGCTATCGTGTCGCTTATGCGCGGCGATTTCGAGGTGTGCGAGATCGACGGATCGCCCGCAACTCATGCCGCGCGCGCCGCACTGCAACATCGCGTGACATGCGGTGCTCCCGAGGCGCTTCCTTGCGGCGTGCGCCCGCAGGCCGTGGTTGGCCTCGGCATGAAGAATGCCTTTGTTGTAGTTATCTATGACGATTTATCCGAACGGAGACGACATGAAGGAAATCGAACCGACCCCGTGGTTTGAGCTTGCGGCCCACACGCCCGTCCGTGAAGGCTGGTATGAGGTGCAATTGACGAGCGGGGACACGGCTTTTGCAAAGTTTGGCGACGGCGCATGGACCGAGAAACCGTTGCTCGTGTTTACGCACTGGCGCGGCTTGTCCGCTGATCCATCGAAAGCCGGCGATGGCGAAGCTGAGTCGATCGGCGCCGAGGCCACCGCCGCCCAAGGCGTGCGCGCCGCGTGGAACGCGTTCTTCCCCGGACTCGGCGAAGAACAGCACAAACCACTGGACGCCATACCCAACGGTAAAGCGCCCCACTGAGGGACGCCGGGCGGCGGCTCGCGGGTTGCCGCCCTGATTTGCCTTACGTGCGCTTGAGCGCCCCGGCAGCCAGTCTGCCGATTTCTGTATCGATGTCCGGCATCTCGCCCGTTTCGAGAATCCACGCCGCGGACAAACCGGACCACGCCAGTATCCATTGCAGCAAACGGTGCCGGTCGAGCCCTGCAATCCGCGCGACCCGTTCGACGCGACGCTCGAACCATCCCGGTATCAACGCCACCTCTTCGTCGGGATTGCAGAAAATGTTCGCGTAGTCGAATCCGCGTTCGCCGTAGAGACCTTTCGGATCGATGGCCAGCCAGCCGCGCGGGCCGAAATCGAGTACGTTCCCGTGATGGATGTCGCCGTGCAACACCACCGGGTCTTGCGGTGCGGCAAGCAGCGCTTGCGCGACGGTCGCGCTGTCCTGCAACCAGCCGCCGTAGTTTTGCCCGGCGGGCCGCAGACTCGCAAACCAGCGCGGCAAACCGGTCAGATCGGGCAGCGCCTTGCTTCGCGACGCGTGAAGCCGCGCCGCGGTGGCGCAGAGAATGTCGATGGCGCGGTCGTCGGCATCGCTGTTGCCGGTGCGTGACAGGTCTGCCAGCGCGTGACTGTTTTGCGCGCGTTCGAGCAGTAGTGCGTCTTTATCGTGCGCAAGTACGCGGGCCGCGCCTTCGCCGTCCCACCACACCATCAACCGCGCGCCGGATTTCTCTTCGGGTTCCTGCGCGATTTTCAGCATTGCCGGTACGCCGTTCTGGCGCACGGGCAGCAGCCGGCTGCTATGCGTGCGAATCGGCTCGCCGTCCTGCCGCAGATTCCATTTGACGATGTATTCGGTGAACATTGCGTGTCAGCTCGTGAGCGCGGCGGCGAGAGCTGCTTCGCCGAATACGGCGATGTGGTTATCAGCGTTATGCAGGCGGACGACGGGCACGGCCTCTCCAACGAGCTTGATGGTGTTTCATTCTCGCCTGGATCGACGGGAATGGCACGCGCAGCGCGCATCGAGCCCCAACGCTACAATCGCTCTCATTCATCTGACGCGGAACATACGTATGAAAGTCACCCGAGAACCCGTGGCGTTGCCGCGGGCCACGCAGTTACTCAATCATGGACCGGTCACGATCATTACCAGTGCGTACGGTGGCCGGTCGAACGTGATGGCGGCGTCATGGGCAATGCCGCTCGACTTCAATCCGCCGAAGGTGGTCGTGGTTGTGGACAGCCGCACCCTCACGCGGCAACTGATCGAAGCGAGCGGCGTATTCGGACTGCAACTGCCGAGCCGTGGATTCGCCGCGCAGACGTTGGCGGTGGGCACGAGTGCGGGCACCGAGCTCGACAAGTTCTCCGCCTTCGGCCTGGAGACGTTCCCCGCGCAACAGATCGACGTGCCCATGCTCGCGGGGTGTATCACGTGGATGGAGTGCAAGGTGATTCCGGACGATAGCCAGCGTCACGATCTGATCATCGGCGAAGTTGTCGCCGCGTATGCGGATAGCCGCGTGTACTCGAATAACCGCTGGCATTTCGGCGACGATCCGGACTTGCGCACCTGCCACTATGTGGCCGGCGGGACGTTCTTTGCCACCGGCGACGCGTTCGAGGTGAACGCCGTGGCGAATGGCGCGGTGGATGAGTGAGGCCCAGACGAACTAACGCGCTGCTTACGCTTCACCCTCCGCAAACTTCTTGAGCGCATCTCCCGCCAACCGATAGCGCACCCATTCGCTTTGCGCGCTTGCGCCGATCGATTCGTAGAAGCCGATGGCCGATTCGTTCCAGTCGAGCACGCTCCATTCGAAGCGGCCGCAACCGGTGTCGCACGCAATGCGCGCGAGGTGGCGCAGCATCTGTTTGCCCGCGCCGCTGCCGCGCGATGCCGGCGACACATACAGGTCTTCCAGATAAAGCCCCTGTTTGCCGAGCCAGGTCGAATACGAAAAAAAGTAGACACAAAAGCCGATGGGCTCGCCGTTCATCTCGCAGATCAGCGCCTTCGCACTGGCGCTTGCGGAAAACAGACTCGCTTCGATGTCCTTCACGGATGCGACGACTTCGTGCTCCGCCTTTTCGTACACCGCGAGTTCGGTGATGAAGCGAAGAATCAATGCGGCGTCGGCTGCGTGAGCGGGACGAATATGGATAGTCAAGGTCAAGAGCTCGGTAGATCAGTTGAGTTGCAGACCCGGGTTTCGCGAACGTGCGTGTTCTTCGGGTCAGACATGCATCGTATCGTTTAACGTGCTGTTCTGGCCAGCAAGTGACGTTCTCGTTTGCCGATGGTGTCGAGCATCTGAGGCTGGCCGCGCGCCAAACCCGCGCGCACGCCTGAGCTCGCAGCTGAAAGCAAGCAGGGAAACGAGACCAGTGCGGATAATCTTCGGGCTCGGGTCGTACCCGTTGATGTCGGTCTATCCGCTCGAAACCCGTCACTCAGCGCAACAACCCTGCGGCGGATTCCAGAAAGCGAAAACGCGCAGATAAATCTGCGCGTTTTAACGTTATTCCCTCAACAGACCAGCGACGTCTGCACACCGCCCAATCAGCGGCACGAGACTGTAATCAATCCGGTCGATTTACGCGCCACCGAAAAATACGGGCTTCATTCCATCATTCGGATCGGGGCGAATGGAGCCTTGAATTTTATGTTCCAGGTGGGACACAGCGGTGCCGAACGAACGCAGGTGAGGATGGCTGCCTGACGCTGAAGTACCGTCAGCGACGCCGCCACGGCTAGTTTGTGCGGCCTGAACATTGGTCGGAGCGACCGCGTCGTTCGATTGGGCAAAAGACGACACGGCGGGAATTGCAAGAGCAGCTGCGACGATGAGCGATTGAACGAGTTTCATGATGCTTACCTCCAGACTTTGTTTGTCCGCAAACACCCGTTTGCGTTTCAGTGATTGCAGTCTAGGCCGGGGGCCGCTCGCAATTAAGTATCTGCAAAACAAAACAATGTTGTGGAAATAAGTACAAACCCTTAGAGCCGACCGCGGCGCGCGCAGCAGCTTGCGTTCGTCATCACACCAGTACTCCCTCGCCGCCGATGTTTGCCGGGCGCTTAGCGCTTAGCCTCCTCTGGCCTGGAGCCCGCGGTCGCGGCAATGCGGCCCTGCGCCGAGACGAGTTGATCATCAGTCGTCGCCACCAGCCACAGACGTGCGTGCTCCGCGATCTGGCGGTTATGGTCCTTCAGCGGGCCCAGCGCGGAGGCGGCCTTCCAGACCACCGAGCCGACGCGACTCTGCCTGCCCGACGGCGCGCCCACGAGCAGGCAGTAAGGTCCCAGCGGAAGCGATACAAACGGGAGTGCAGGGCTGATGCGCACGCGCCAGTCGATGAAGGGCGACTCGCTGATCAGCAGCGGTGTGGGCAAGCCGTAAAGCACGCTGAAATCGTACAGCGCCAGTTGTTCCGGCATGCCGGCGTAGATGCGCCGGATATCGTCGACAACGGCCGCGCGGATCTCGTCCTCGAACATGGGTTCTTCCGCGTAGCGGGCCAATGCCTCACGAGCCGCATGTTGATATGCGCTGAACAGGCCGAGTTCGATGCAGTCCTGCACGGCGCGTTGAACCTCCGCTACAGAACCGGCTTCCGCTGGCGTTCCCAACTGCGCGGCTCGCAGAAATCGGGCGAGTCCCGCTTCCTGGATCGCGGGACTATCCTTGGATGCATCGTCTTGAGCGTCCTTACCAACGGGCACGTAGGTGTATTTCTCGGCTGCGAAATGCGATTTCTTGCCTTCGTCGAACTTGATCTCGCCATCGACGCAGTCCAGATAGCGAGTGCCGATTCGTCCATGCTCCCAAATCCAGTTTTTCAGGAACGGGCGTAGTGGATGCGGTTTTTCGTGATCGGCCATTGGCACCTCCAGGTGTCCCAGTATAGTTCCAAGTTGAAGTCGGCCTGTGGAGGGCATGGCGATGGTTCAAACCGACGGCCTGGTTCTTTCCATCAAGTCAGGCGGGTTTTTCGCTCAGGCTTAGCGGCGGCCGGCGCAAAGGGCCGACATCACATGCCTTTGCCGCAGCCACAGGTGGCTTTCGTTAGAATCTGTTGTAGAAACTTATATTCGTTCATAACCGGAGACAAACGTGCCAGGCTTACTTCCCGATGTTGACCGCGAGGGGCTCCTCGAATATTCAGTCGTTTACACCGACCGATCACTCAATCATATGTCGCAGCTCTTTCAAGGAGTCATGCGCGATATTTCCAATTCTCTGAAGAAGGTCTACAACGCGAAGTCGGCCGTTGTCGTCCCCGGCAGCGGGACTTTCGGCATGGAAGCCGTTGCCCGGCAGTTCGCAACGAACAGGAAATGTCTTGTCATCCGCAATGGCTGGTTCAGTTATCGCTGGACGCAGATTTTCGACATGGGCGGCATTCCGTCTGAATCGATCGTGCTGAAGGCGCGCCCGGTCGAACAAGGCAGACAGGCCGCCTATGCACCGCCGCCGATCGAAGAGGTGGTCGCTGCGATCAGGGAAAACAAGCCGGATCTGGTCTTTGCGCCGCATGTCGAAACCGCATCCGGGATCATGCTGCCGGACGCTTATTTGCGTGCGGTGGCCGACGCTGTGCATGCCGTCGACGGTATGTTCGTACTGGATTGCATTGCGTCCGGTACGGTCTGGGTCGATATGAAGGCGAGCGGCGTCGATGTCCTGCTCAGCGCGCCGCAGAAGGGATGGAGCGCGTCGCCTTGTTGCGGGCTGGTTATGCTTAGTGAGCTTGCTCGTGAAAGAATCGAAGGGACGACTAGCACTAGCTTCGCTTGTGATCTTCGCAAGTGGTTGCAGATCATGGAAACCTACGAGAACGGTGGATTCGCGTACCACGCGACGATGCCCACGGACGGGCTTGCGACGTTGCGTGATGTTATGAGGGAGACTGAGGCTTATGGCTTCGATAAGGTGAGGGCGGAGCAGGTTGAGCTTGGGAGGCGGGTTCGGTCAGTTCTTGCGGATAAGGGGTTTAGGAGCGTGGCGGCTGAGGGGTTTGAGGCGCCGGGTGTTGTTGTTAGTTATACCGATGATGATGGGATACGGTCTGGGAAGAAGTTCGCTGATGCCGGGTTGCAGATCGCGGCTGGGGTTCCGCTTCAATGTGATGAGCCGCAGGATTTTAAGACCTTTCGGATTGGGTTGTTTGGGTTGGATAAGCTGCATGATGTTGAGGGGGCGGTGGGGAGGTTTGTGAAGGGGCTGGGTAGTATTCTTTAGGGTGAGTTTTTGCGGAGGATGTACGTGTTGTTCGTTATCGTAAACGGCTCGGGGAGGAACCCGAAACCTAGCGGAGAGGCTATGCGTAATATCCGGCCAAAGCGGTCGTTCCTCGTTTAACGGTGATCGCGATGAATGTCGGTTTTCAGGTTGTTTGGCG
>Ga0255336_100436_pt1 | contig 67728 bp, 70 predicted proteins | sample MeOH1_35cm_T3_17_FD_189102 | JGI IMG/M metagenome (GOLD analysis project Ga0255336, IMG submission 189102) | Sandy soil microbial communities from University of British Columbia, Vancouver, Canada - MeOH1_35cm_T3_179 | ecosystem: Engineered > Artificial ecosystem > Sand microcosm > Unclassified ... | reverse complement strand
ACTCACGAGCTAGATATTTCGCTCGTGCCACCGGACCAATCGCGGTTGCGGCAAAACCAAACGTCCTCCACCTTGACCGCGCCGACATCCGGCTCAGGGTCACAGCCTGCCCGCTCTGCCGTCTCCTCCTGCAGCTCGGGTCTGTCCGGCTGCACCCATCTTGCAAGGAAGAGGAGAAGAGGGGGAATCCTGTCCTCGGAAATCCTGCAAGCCTGACGTTCTCGAAATTTCCCACCGAAGCAGCGCTTGCTCGTTTGTGTCCACGGCGCGCCCAAACCGGCTTCTGACCGACATCGCTGCTCGTTTTTTTTTGTCAGCCGGTCAAAAAGCTGGGGCCACGCCTTGGTATGTTGGCGCGGTGGTCATGATTGACTGATCTCTGCAGGTCGACACCACCATCTCATCATCCATGACCTCGTATTCTCTTGCCACCGTAGACGTACGGCATGATGCTTACTTGATCCTCGCCCGTTTGCCCGAACTTTAGGTGTGGGAATGATGGTCATCGCTGAAGCTGTTTGAACCGGTGACCGAGGTCCCCAGGCATTGCCATGTCGTTGTCGCGAGGTGCCTTGATCTCGGTCATCGCCCGTCATGCCGGTTATTGCCAATCCTATCATTTTGGATACCATTCGACCGAGGGAAGGAAATGCGCTCTGAGGCCGTCGATACGTTCTGAATGCCACTGGTTGCGCCACTTGGTCTCTCGTGCCTTGGCTTCCTCAAATGCTCCAAGACAGTCAACGGGCAGCTCCTCCAGGACATCGTCCGAGATGGTGGACAATCCCTCGTTTTCGTCGGCACCCGGGCTTCCAAGAGTCGAATCGGGAGCGGACTGGAGACACAGGTCATGGATGCGAAAGTGTCTCGCATAGACTGAATCCAGGCGAGGCAGGGCGCCATTCGTAGACGTGTCCTCACCCCGGGATCCTGTCGTCTCATCGACTCTACTCCATCGAGCGTGAGTCGGTTGCATGTGGCGAGGCCACTGCATGACATTGGTGTGAATGTCGTAGAGGCCTTGCCATGTCTCCTTGCGCGCGGCCGTGAGCGACGCGTTGAAGCGACTGCGCCAGAGGTCAGTGAGAGCGGTGGTTGTCCATGTGTGAGCCGCCACTTACCTCGCCTCCCGGGCATGTTCCAACATCCAGTTGTCACTGGTCACGACGATCTTTCTCCGCTTGCCATCCAACGCCTTTCCACCCTGCAGCGGAACGCTGGGGACACTCGTGTGATAGACCGCACTCGCCCCATGCCATGCCACGTACTGGTTGCGGTTGTACGGTTCTCCCGGAGGGGGCAGACGGTCTTCGGGCACGGCCAGCTCTCCTTCGACGTCGCCCCGCTCTCGGCCGGCTTGCACATCATAGTCGTCGATGATCTTCTTCCCGCCGATGACGATCCGGGCACCAAATTCGCGGAAGACTGAGCGGGCGGTGACGACGCCAATGGCACGGCCCTTGTACGAGTGCGGGATCAGGTCTCGCTCGATGAGGTCGCGTTTTTCGTCGTCGTCAATGATAATCTTGTAGAGTTTGGGGTGCTTTTGGAAAAATAAATAAGAGTCGCGAAAGCCGATGCAGCGTGCCGGTTCGGTCGACAGCATATACAAGCGTTTTCCTCTGCCCAAGATCGTGAACGTTCGCACGCGGTATTCCCTCCCGCCCAGCAAATGTCCGTTCTTGTCCACTTTCTTTTCCCCCTCGGCGTCTTCTGGCAAATCCACCTCGTCGCCCACAATCTGCAAGACGTTGCCGTCCACGTCAATCGGCGCCTGGTTCACGCGCGACGTGCCTCCCTTGGACCGTCCCCACCGTCCTCCTCGGTGTCCACGAAAACCACCTCGCCGCTTGGGAGTGCCCACGTCGGACGCACCATCGTTTCCGTCATCATCGGACACGGCCACCGCTCGTTTCGGCGGTCGACCCAGCCGGCGCTTTCGAGACAATAACGAGCTTTGGCGCCCCGGCCGCCGTGGCGTGTCCGATCGGGAAGGCCGCTCAGAATCACGGGATGGCGTGGCGTCGTCTTCAGCATCGTTCTGCCCATCACCGTCATCATCTTCCTCGTCGCCGTCTTCGTCTTCGTCGGGGTCGTCTTGTGGAGTCGCCGCGTCGGTCGCCGGCGCGTCGGCCATCTCCTCGTCTTCATTGTCTGAAATATTGGGGATGGGAGTGCCTGGTCAAGGAGGTTAGTTCGACCGAACAGAAAGGGTCATCTCTGGGACTTTACGCATTGAAGCCGCGGCCGCTTGTGCGGCCAACCTCGGTCGGCGCGCCATCTTGTTCACTGTGGGCGGTGCTGGTCAATTCAAGAAGCGATACCTTCAACCATTGTTAGCGCACTCCAGGATAGCATCGCGCTCCAAGTCGGCCTTGCAGAAACGCCAAGGCGGAGAAAGCTTGGCCCCGGACCGGACGGCATTATAGCAGGTGATCTGCCACTCCAATCCCAACTACGACATTTCATCAAGCCAACCTGTGTCCATCTTGAGCTTCCACGATCACGGCGACGAATTATGAACAACCTGATAAATGGAATCCATCCAGCACTTACTGCCAATACTCCTGCGGGTGCTCTTCTCCGACCAGCGGCTATCACAAAACTTGCAGTAGGCAACATGACACGATGCTGGGAACCTACGTAATATGGACAGGGTGATTATGGAGTATAATCGCGGGGCTCCGATTGAACCGGCGTAGATATGTCCTGAAGCCCACTCGAATTGATTTGTGCTCAAAACTCAAGATATGCTTGTCCAGGGTATTCCACCCAGCCTTATCTTGTAGATCATGCTTGTTCTGTCGCACGAGGTCACTGTCAGACCGTCAGAGCTGTTCGACCAAACCAAAGGCTCGTGGGGAGGTATGCGATCTTTGCCACCCCCAGCTGGTCTCTTAAAGAACTCGTAGATTCAGCTACATCGATCCTGACGACCACAGGTCACGGCGACGTAGCCTGATGAGATGGCGAAAGCTGACCTGGTCCCAGGATCATCCGGATTTTTAGTGGACGGACATGGGCGCAACAGGACTGCTGGATCTGAGAGCTTCGCTTGGGCATGTGCTGCTGGCATGATTTGGGGCGACCAGAGGGCTGTCCATTGCCACATGCCCGGGCACATGAGCCACACAAGGGCAAAGACTTTTGAAGAACTTTGCACAGGTAGCCGCCCACTAACGTCTGGGACTAAACCGAACAGCCCACCAGCCGCCCACGCCTTGGCCTGACCTGTGCTTCGTCCCACGCCGAAGGCAGCCCGGAGTGCATGTTTCGCCCAGATGGATGACGCTGTCTTTTTCGCCTTTTTGCTGGTCGTAGGTTCGGCCAACCCCAGTCGCGAGGGGTTGCACCACTTCTTTCCTGCCTAACTCATCACCAGCCGACCGATTCCAGCCGCAGGGCCGGATTATATCACCAACAACACACTCGAGCCCTTTGGTCTCGCCCTCGCCGCCGTCCCCAGTCGCTACCGTCGTACCCTCAGCTCGCTCGCCGTGCTCGTATCACTCTAGCGGTTCATGTAGGCGTATGAGACTTGCGACAGTCACCGCCGTACGTCAGCTGGCAGACCTTGCCGATCGAGTTCCGAGGATCTCCAAATCTGCACCTCTTACCATCCGTCCATCCCGTATCCGGGATTCTCAGGAATAAAATACCCGACGGACGGGAGAGTACGGCCAAAAGGCGTTGGTGAAGAGGGGACGTTGAAACTGCAAATCTCAAGAGGTGGGAGTTGCGATACCGATGGCGCAGACCGGAGTCAACCCGAGTGCAGCTGCGGACTTGCTCAGACAAGCCATGGCACAAAAGTAGGTGTTCTGCTTTTGATTTTGACCCGCCGAGGTCATCACCGCGGCTTCACGGTGCTGTTCCGGGGCAGCGGCTGATGACTCTCTCGTTTTCCTCTTCGGTGGGGAGCAAGCGGTGCCGTGGTCCCAGAGTTATCCCTCCCGGCTCTGGTCCAGAGAGCGATGGCCCGCGCTGGTCATGCCGACGAGGGGTACGACGCCAGGGAGACTGAGTGCCCTCGCCGTGGTGGCAGTGTGCCGCCCGTTGTTGAACACTGAAGCAGAAGCTAACCGTCGGCGTGTAGTGGCGCCAGGCACGATGGGCGAGAGGACTTGCACGATCAAATAGGGTCCAACTCGCCGACGCCCTCTGGCGTGGAGACGCCTCGGCCAGATCTCCACGACAAACGGCTCCCCGGAATCATGCACAGCTATTTTGGTCAGGTGGGTAGCGACCCTTCTCACATATCACCGTCGCGGACGCCGCAAGCCGCCGCCTCCACCCTGGAGCTCGATGCCATTTCTGCGAGCCCTTCTGCCGAGCCTGTGAGAGAAGCAGCGGCGGCGGCGACAGCATCATCATCATCGCGAAGTCGACGAGCTTCGTCCGCCTCGTCGGGTTCGCTGGTGATGGTGGAGCGGGAGCACGAGCACGTTGTCGCCACCCCGCCGCCCGACGAGGTTCACAAGCAGGAGGAGGAGGTCGTGGTGGTGCCGACAGCGTCCGATGCTTCTCGAATGCCACCCACTCCCGTTTCTTCCACCGCCTCCGTCGTGCACTGGGAAGGGGAGGCGGCGGAGAATGGCGGGCCCACGGCCGAGGGCGGCCTGGCGTCCATCACACAGGCTCTCAGAAGCTTGATCCTGCCCCCGTCCACATTTGGAACCCGAGCACAGCGTCACCAGTCCCTACCTGTTTCCAGCGTCACGAAAAGCACTGTCTCTGCCGCTCACCTATCAAATCCTACCTCATCCACACCATCTCCTCGACCTCAGAGCCCTAGTCATTCACGTCCGGTTTCTACTGAGCCTCAACCCTCTCAAACGTTGCAAGGGACAGATAGGCTAACTTCAGACGCGGCTGCTGAGCCGCGTGTTAAGAGGACTCCTCCGCAAACGCCGCGAGCTTTGTCGCAAGAGGACCGACGGAACCACGATGCACGATCCCCGCTGTCGAGTACGAGTACCGAGGCCCCCGGCGACGTGAGTGCAGAAACCGAAAAGCAATCCCGGGACACGACTTTTCGGGACACGACTTTTCCGACCCATGCCCCGAGAGGAAAACTGGCGGTGCGGATCGCCGAGGGCCGAAATCTGAAGCCCTCTTTCGATCCTTACGTGGTCTGTGTCTTTGAGTGGAATGAGTACATTTCCAAAGGGCCCAAACACGACAAAATGGAGATCGACGGGGACGACAACAACAAAGGCCCCGTGGCCACCCTCCAATCCATGCCGATACGCCGAACGGACAGTGACATGGGCAAGCCGATGGCCATACCGATGCGAAGCCGACAAAGTAGTACGAACGGCGTCGGCGAGGACATTCGGTCGCTGTCCAAAGTCACTGATCCTCAGTGGGATCACGAGGCCGTCTTGTAAGCGGATGCCGTTGTTCTGCTTGATTTTGTTTTCCTCACTGACCGTTCCAGCGACGTCCTCGGTCGGCAATCTGAGTTGGATGTTTCCGTGTACGACCGATACCAGGACTCTTTTTTGGGACATGTGCGCCTGTGCTTGAATCTCTCTGAACAACACCCCGTTCTCGAGGGGTTCTTCGGCCTCGAACCCCGTGGCCCCGAGGACCAGGACATCACGGGCGAAATTCATATCCGAATGCAGTTTACCAAAACGGAGAAGAAGCATTTTGGCCCGAATGATTTCCAAATTCTCAAACTGATTGGCAAGGGGACCTTTGGCCAAGTGTATCAAGTCCGGAAGAAGGACACCGGACGGATTTACGCGATGAAAGTCCTTTCCAAAAAGGTCATCATCCAGAAGAAGGAGATTCAACATACGCTCGGTGAACGAAACATCCTGGTTCGAACGGCCACGACGGACTCGCCTTTTATCGTCGGCCTCAAATTCTCCTTTCAAACCCCGACCGATTTATACCTGGTCACCGATTTCATGTCGGGCGGAGAGTTGTTCTGGCATTTGCAGAAAGAGGGTCGCTTCAAGGAGGATCGCGCCAAATTCTACATTGCCGAGCTCATCTTGGCTCTGAAACACTTGCACGAGCACGACATTGTCTACCGCGATCTCAAGCCGGAGAACATCCTGCTCGACGCCAACGGACACATCGCCCTGTGCGACTTTGGTCTGTCCAAGGCGAATCTGACCCAGAATGACACGACCAACACGTTTTGCGGCACGACCGAATACCTCGCGCCCGAAGTGTTGTTGGACGAGCAGGGATACACCAAGATGGTCGATTTCTGGTCCCTCGGTGTCCTCGTCTTTGAAATGTGCTGCGGGTGGAGCCCCTTCTACGCCGAGGACACTCAGCAAATGTACAAGAACATTGCGTTTGGCAAGGTCCGCTTTCCCCGAGACGCTCTGAGCACGGAAGGGCGGAACTTTGTGAAGGGGCTGTTGAATCGCAATCCCAAGCACCGACTCGGGGCCCACCGAGATGCCCAGGAGCTGATGGAGCATCCCTTTTTTGCCGATGTCGACTGGAAGGCGCTGGCCGAGAAGAACTTGGTGCCGCCATTCAAGCCGAAGCTCTCCTCGGTCGCCGACACGTCCAACTTCGACCCCGAGTTCACCAATGCGCTGAACACGTCGTCATCCTTGAACGCTCGGGCGGCCGCTCTGGCGGCTGGTGTACCAGCCTCGACGCCTCTTTCGCCGACCATGCAGAATGCTTTCCAGGGTTTTACCTTTGTCGACGAAAGCACCATGGAAGGCCAATTTGGTGGTGCACGAGACGGTGGCTACGACGACCGCATGGACGAGATCGGCCTCTCCAGATCGAGGACGAAAGAACACCGGATGAGCGGTGTCCAAAAGACAGGAGGAGAGGATGGATTCTTTTTTGAGGAATGATTGTCGCCATGACCCTGCATGCACGAGTCCGGGATCTGTTGTCCATATTTTGCCAGTATGATGCCACGTACGTTAATGCTCTTGTTGTATATTCTTGGGGTGGCGGCACAAAAGCAACACTATGCATATCAGAGGGAATTGAGTTAGGGGGAAGGGGGTGGTGTAAAAGTTGAGCGGCGAGAGCGGTCACGCAGGATCGGTTAGGGGGACGCCCAACGCAGGCGTATGGCGAGTGAAATGGCGATCAGCATCCTATGTTGCCTGAGCAACGATTTCTACTAGTTAGCAGTTCGCAGCTTGCGTGGGAAAAGTTCTCGCCCCAAGCGGATAGTCGTGTAATGCTGAGCAGTTGTGTTGACATTCAGCTGAGGAGTCTCCATCTGTGACACCAGCTTGAAGGCCGACCAGTATTGCCAGCTAAAAGTTGTGCCGACACGAATTGATCCAGGATTTCACTCTCATCTATACAGCTATGGTTCGAATAGGATCTTTGCTGGGCTTACTTTGACTGGGTGAGTGATGATGGCGTCAGTGATATATGCGACAACGCCAGATCTTGCCAGGGTTAACTGTTGTGGACACAACTCAGCGCTCTACATGCGTCAGAGATTCAGGCGGTTTCATGCTATATGGAAGCAAGAAGAATGCTGCGACCGTCCAACTGGATCAGAGTCGACGGTGATGACAACGGTGAGTCCGGGGAGCAGTGCCACGATGTTCGTGTCTCTCCCTCGGTGTCAATCCAACGATTGTACCAAGCTTACTCATCGGCCAGCGTCATCTAGTCGACTTCAGCGACGCTCCAGAACCGCTACCTCAGCTCGGCAGGTTCTGTGTCCGAGGCAGGCATGTATTGGTGCTTTGGCCCAAGCCCACGTAATTCTCGGACAAGTCGTCAGCTGCGGGGAGCCGAGAGTCGCGACCATGACTAACCCGCATTATTTGACGTCTGAGGAGCGAGATGCCACTTACCTAATGCTTTCCAACCACCCAGCTGGTTCATATATATGAGAGGAGCTTTGTTCTTTGATATCAAGATGCACTCGCAGCATCAAACTCAGACCGCTCTCGTTGCTCAAGCGAATACATACCACAATCATCACCACCAGCCGCAGATACATCCCACACGGTGTTGACATCCAGGGCTCCCTCAACATGACCCAAAAAGTCGTGACCGTTTTTGGTGCGACCGGTAACCAGGGTGGCAGCGTCGTGACTGCTATCCTAGAGCATCCAAAGCTGGCGAGCAAGTACAAGATCCGGGCCATCACTCGCGATCCGTCCAAGCCGAATGCTCAAGCGCTTGCGTCAAAGGGAGCCGAGCTGGCCAAGGCGGATCTGAACGACGTCCAGTCGGTCAAGAAGGCCATCGCGGGCTCCTATGGCGTGTTTGCCGTCACCAATTACTGGGAAACAATGTCCAAGAGCACCGAGTTCCAGCAAGGCAAGAATATCGTCGACGCCTGCAAGGAAGAAGGCGTGCAGCACCTCGTGTGGAGCGGTTTGCCGAATGTCACCAAGATGACGCACGGCAAGCTCAGCAAGGTCGAGCACTTTGACAGCAAGGCCGAGGTCGCAGAGTACGCGGAAAAGGTCAAAGGCGACATGTTGACAACGTACTTTATGCCTGCATACTTCATGTCCAATCTTCCCGGCCAGGTGCGACCAGGGCCCGACGGTGTCCCGACGCTGAGCATGTCCTGGCATCCCACTCACACCCACCTCCCCATGATCGACATCCGTACCGACACGGGCAAGTTCGTCGCCGGTATCCTGGAAGCAGGCAGTGCCGCCAACGGCGTGCACGTCCAGGGTGTCAGCCAATGGGTCGTGCCCCGCCAGATCATAAACGACCTCAGTGAGGTGACCGGTCGCGAGATCAGGTATCATCAGACCCCCGCCGACGTCGAATCGGCCGCGAAATTGGACAAGATTGGCGAAGAGCTCCTGCAGAACATGATCTTGATCCGTGACTACAGCTATTTCGGCCAGGGCTCCGAGAAGAAACAGGCCGAGAGCGACAAGTTCTTCCTCGAGGGCGAGAAGAAGACGACCTGGAAGGAGTTTGCACAAGCTGCTGGCCTGTGACGGTGGTAGTCTCCGCCGCACAGGACGTAGCTTTGCCAAACAGATGTCCTGATCCGAAATTTGTACCATATGCCAAAGGGTCTTGAGGTCTGTTTGAAACGGGGCAGTACAGAAATGCCGAGATAATTAACTACCCAACTCTTTGCACCAACCTTTATATGTGAACAATGTGTGGTGTTGTGCTGTGCTCTCAGGACGCTCCGATGACAGAGTCGCACATCCGCCCGCAGCGTGCGAGAAGAGCTGGTTCCTACCGAGTTGCGGCTGGAATGGTGGAGGAAGACTGGGAACCTGAATGAACGAGTCCATAAAGGCCTTGTCAGACAGGCCATGACAGACAGGCCATGACAGACAGGCCATGACAGACAGGCCATGACAAAACAGCGACCTTGAACGAACGAGTCCATAAAGCTCTTGTCAGACAGGCCATGACGAAACAGCGACCTGAAATGAACAAGTCCATAAAGGCCTTGTCAGACAGAGGCTATAACAAAACAGCAAACTCGCCGCTCGTGGGACACTCATCCAGTCGCTCTTAGACACGCTTCTAACTCATAGACGTCGCCATCGAAAAGCTGAGTCGACCGACGGAATGACCATTCTTCTGGACGGCGTCGTCCTTTCGGACCTTTACAGAGTGCAACGCGAAATGCTGTGCCCATAGACAGATGGAACGTGAAAAGTGTCCTTGGGTGAAGAATCCCAGACCGACTGCAGTGGGCGAGTTCTTGAGAGAGGCCATGATTTCGTGGGAACGGAGTCCTCGTTCTGTGGCAGCATGTGAGGGTCGGGAGGAACCCTCCATATATGCCCACAAGGAGCCATTTTCAGAGGTAGTATAGTCGAGGAGCCAAGTATTCCATTGCTATTTCTGACCTGTAATCTAGGGTAAGGCGCCGCCTGGCGCCCTGACCGCCTGCCCTGACGGGGTTGGCGCCGGTCGTCCGGCCCATCTGCCACACCCCGACGCTCCTGTCTATAAGAGACCTCTCATCTCTCGCCGCTTTTTACATTCCTCCTCCTACGTCCCTTGTTTTCTTTCCACCACCGCCCGTACCCGCCGCCAAAAGCCTCTCATCTCGCCCACCGTCGTCCAATCCCAAAAATGCCTCACGCACCTCCGCAGCCCCCCGTCAACACAAACACCTTTCCACAGCTCCGATGATCCCCGCCTCACCTCGCGGCGCGGCCGCGACCGTCTGGAACTCCTGCACTTCCTTTCCCCCCCAATTCTCCACAGGCGGGCTGCCCTGTCAATGTCCGCACCCTGAGTCGCTGAAGAACGAAACAGAAGCGCCCAACTGAGTGGACAAAAGTCGCCCACGAACCGTCGGCAGAGAGGATGAAGATGCCGCCCTCGCGGCGAGGTCACTGACAATTCCCGAGGAAGGGCGGGACGTCCTCGGCGACATGGCTGGGGTCTTGGTGGGCGCCATGTGCCGCAAACCGCCCGACTCCCTGCTCAGCTGAACTGCGACATGACCAATGTCGACGCGGCGCCTGGGTTCTACTTTCAGCAGAGTCTGCCTGGCAGGCGCCCTAGCAGACGCACTGGAGTGACGCCTGCCGCCCGTCGATCACGACAGCGAAGGCGCTGGCCGGGTTTCACGACGGCCGGACGTCGCAGTTGTCGGCCAATCCCCTTCGCAAGACCGCGGCACCAACGGGAGACCCAATCGAGAAAATGCCCCATTCATGACGGCCACGATGACCACGACGATCGGCGCCGCCCTCATGCGGCTAGATCCTACGACCGGTCGTTCCACGTCGGCCGTCAGTCTCTCCTCCCAAGCGAGGAGGCGCAGGCGGCATGTGCGTGCACCATTGGTGCGATGTTCGGTGAGCTTTCAACGGGAGTGTGGCCTTGCGCGCATCAGAGCGCCCGTCGTTTGGCAACCGACGCCATCACACAGAAGGCCGTCTCCGTAGGAGGCCGGCAGTCGGCGCTGGTAGGTGACGAGTCCTCGGAGGGGGAAAGAGGAAGGGCGGGCTACACAATGAGGGCTTCACTCACGATTCCGGGGCGGGCAGGGCGGCGCTCTGGGCCCCCGCGCAGCACCCAGGCCCTTCGTCTTCACCAGACTCTCGGCATTTGACCTGTGCAGGGATGGGGACCGGGCAGGGCTTTTGAGGACAGTGCGATGCTGAAGAGTACCACGCAGCAAGTTTGCCTATAAAACTCCGACAGTGTCCCGGCGACGTTGGGTCGCATATTGGTCCTCTTCCAGACCTTGAAACCCGCAAGTTTTTTCTGCACCAGCACCCTTTCACGATGGCCTCCGAATTTTCGAAGCCTGGAGCGCTCCACTCGTTGCCCCATCTAGCTGCGCTCTCATGCCGGTACACCAGCACCGGCGTCGACGAGCGGAGCGTCACCGACGATGAAACCGAACATGAGGGCGGTAAACTGGCCTCCTACGGAGACGGCTTCTGTCTGACGGCGTCGAGGTGATCGACCTGACTGGCGACTCTGACGACGGGGATGAGGAGGTGGTGAGGGCGCGCTCTCACGACGACGGGGTGGACGTGGCGGCTTTGGCGGCTTACTCCGTCGCGAAGGACCGGAAGCGCGGTGACACAGGGGAAGGAGATGGAGGGAGTTGAGGTGAGCCTCGCGGCGTCGTCAGACCGACGGCGATTCTTGAGACTGACTTGATTGCTCACGCCAGGACCCCCTGCCCTCTCCCACACGTTCTCTCCGAGGTGCGCCGGCCGCGACACCGCGCGCAGCCTCGACCGCGTCCTCAACGGCGGTTGCTACGCCGCCCTCAGGCCCCTCAGAAACCCCGGCGACGCGCCTCCTCAACCACTGCTGCGGCCCCGGATCAAGAGGAGGACATGGGCGGGAAGGACACCGACGAGGACGAGTCCCCAGATGTCAAAGACATACTGCTCTCCCACAAGCGCACGGTGTGGATAGATCTCACGAAGGACTCTGACGATGAGGTGCGCAGGTCTTGTTCATCGACGGGACACCCTATTTTGGGGAAAACTTTCAGAGGCTAACTTGTACTCGTTTCTACACACAGGATCACACTCCTAAGACCCCTTCACGATTGGACCGCGCAGTTCTACCGACACCCCCGGCCACCGACCGCGCGGCACCCTCGCGGCCCTCTCATCCCAAGAAACGGCCTCTCTTCAAGAACGTGCCCCGAAGGACTTTGCAGCCGCCGGGGTGGATGGTGCAGACTACACGGGACGGCGGCAACGGAGTTGAAGTCCCGGAGGGTGAGTTCTAAAGTCTGGCTTAAGACAATCACATTTGTGCAAGGAGGCCTAATTCGACCGCAATATCAGGTCTTTTCCCGTCCACAATCTCTTGGGTAACCACCTGGAGGTCCTCTGGAACCAACTCCAATATCTTATCGCTCTCCCTCGCAGCGTCACTCCAATCGGATCCGAATTCGGGAGCATAGATCGCTGAGAGAAGCAGGTCCATCTGACCATACTGGTCCCCTCGGGAGAGCTTTTCGCGAGCCTTGGCCATTTCAGCTTTTGTGGTGAAGCGCTGTACCGTCCATTTTGTTCCAGTGGCTTTCTGTAAAGCTCCAAGAACTTCATTCTGTGTTGTCGTAAAAGATGAGACATAGAGGACTCTATTTTTCGTTTCAGGGATATGCTGGAATACGGCGTGGACAACGTCGCACGTTTTCTTCAAGCTGGTGGCGCAAAATGGTTTAGTTCCCTGGTCGAAAATTGTTGCGGTCTTGGTGTCCAGGTTGTACCGCATAAAACCGACTTTGAGGCACTGTGCAAAGACTTGTTAGAAGGGCTTCGCAACTATTCCGGTCAAGGGAAGAGGTAATGTTTTTGCGCATACCCAATCGTAAAATGGTCCCACTGTCACAGTGGTCCATGAGAACGAAGGTTTCTGTGAAGCTTTCTCTCGCAAGTACTTTCTGATTTCCACTCGATCTCCGTGCATCTCCCACAAAGCTATCATGGCAGGATTCTCCATGTTGGAGCTGAATTCACCAGGAATCAGTCGCTCCACCCCTGCGTCTACGATAGCGTCTATCAGTATCTTCCTCGCCGGTACTGGCATTGAGGCCACCATGTCAACAGCCAGCTTTTGGCCCCTGAAAGCATCTAGCAACGAAGGGTAGGAGAAGTCGCTTCTGACGATGTTGACCTTTGGTGGCACTTGCACTTCAGAACTGGGACGACATAGGACGGAAATTTCGTACTCCGGCTTCCCTGAGAGATATTTGACCAGAAGAGGTGCCAGAACTCCTCTTCCCTGTCATGCTAATGGTCAGCTATATATATGTAGAGGTTGTATAAGGCCAGGGTTCAATGAGGACTTTCGGACGTCAGCTTACCCCTATTACCATCAGTTTTTTCGAGTTTGACGCCATGTTATTACAGTTCTTATGCTCTTGAGGCGAGGTCCTCGATTGAAAGACGTGTATATATATCCTGGTCGGGATAACCTCGTGACGGAAGTCTTTCCGGTGGCAGCCCGTGGTGTCCATCAAAGCCCGAAATGCCGAGACGCAAACCTCCCAGGACTGGAATTAGGAATGGACCTTGTCAGAACCCGACAAGCGGTTGACCTGCAGATTTATGGGCAGGACGTGCTCACAGATGGACTATCTATCGTAATAGCAGTCTCTAGTCAGGGGAGGACAGATGGCTGCAAACACTTCAATCTTGGGCGATCTTGTTCTGGTATATCCTCTCACTGTGGACCAGGTCTCTCCAAACGCTCATTTGATGTAGACCGAGATCGTATAAAGGTGGAAATTGTACACCATCCTCCACTCTGGAATATCCGCACCATTTTCTTTGTCCGGATTCAGGGTGACAGGGCCCGGCAAGTCGGCATTTGCCAGTGGCAGTTGGAGTCAACAGCTGCTAGAATCCCGCCAACTACAACTAAGCTTTCACTATCAAAAGGGATGGTATAAACGTCGAGGTGATATTTCACTAGAACATACCCAACGGTTCGAGAGTCACGAGCCACTTTATTCTGGACTTTGAACCACGAATAGAGCAATACATACTATCCTGCTAGCTTTTGATCATGAGCTCGATTGCGCAGCAGAAGGTGGCTATCATCACTGGTGGTGGTAAGAAAAGGCCCAGACTTGTTTATCCAAAGCATTCACTGACAGCTTGAGAAAATAGCCACCGGTATGGGCAATGCAGTCGCTCTTGATCTTGCTCATAAAAACTGGAAAGTTGTCATTCTGGATTACAACTCCGAAGAAGGAAAAGCTGCTGCCGCGAAAGCTGGGGGTGATTTCTACCTTGTCGATGTCAGGTCCTGGAAGCAACAATTCGAGGCATTCGCTGCAACCTTTGAGAAGTATGGTCGAGTTGATTTCGGTATGTGTCTACCATAGCGAGAGGCTTCCTCAGAATCTGTCGAGTTTCCTAAGCAAAGAGGAGAGGTGCATTTACTAAACCTAGATTCAAAGTATTTGGAAATGCTGGCAAGGCCGACGTGAAGGATCATTTCGACTTCGACAGTGCGCCGCTCAAAGCGGACACTACTCCTACTTTCGAGGTGCTCGATATCAACCTCATTGGCACCAGTTACACTACGCTTCTAGCCATGAACGCCTTCAGGCGCAATCCTGCGGAGGTGACGGATTCGCTTTTGGTATTGACCTCGAGCGGCGCCGGTTTATACCCCACTGGAGTCCAACCCTTCTACGCAGCAGCCAAGCATGGCGTGATAGGATTAGCACGAAGCACGGCGGGTCGTTTCAGAACAGGCAGGATCCGAATATGTGCTCTAGTCCCTGGGCTGGTTCCCACGCCGATCATGCCCAAAGAGATCATCGAGCGGACCGACAAGAGCATTGTGACACCTGTATCGCACATTGTGACTGCCGTGAATGACATGCTTCATAATAGACGGAACGGCACTGTCTGCGAAGCGAGCGTCGACCAGCTTTTCTTCCGTGACCCTCCTGACTTCCCAGACGAAGCTCAGCGGAAAGTGATCTTGGAAGTATGTGACTCTATGGAAGACGATTTTAAAAGAGTCCGTCAAACAAATACAGGCCACGGTTGAGATCCTTGGGGTTCACACGGGTCCCTGCAATGGTCTTACTCCGACCGAAACTGATTTACGCCTCTTTGGGAGTCTAAGGTCGAGATATTTCCTGAGATAAACCAAAGCCTTGAAAACCTTAAAGTGAACTGACGCACTATGTACTCTGACTCCCTGGTTCCTCTCATCAGTGTGCATTTATCGTCGTCTGTAATGGAATTAGTCCGCTACAAGTGATCGTCTACTGCACCCAACGGGACGGCTTTTATTCCTGCTACCACAAATAATAATCAAGGATAGAGGCTTCTAGACTGGCTATGCAACTTATAGTAACCCCGCCGACCGGCTCTAGGCGGGGCATCGTCGCTCGTTACCCAATGGCGGACTCCGTGGACCTGGTCGGCAACTCGGACTTCCAAAGGTTAGAATACTTGGGGAAAGCCCACAGAATCGCTTGATAAAATCCGCGAACGATATTACACTGTCGAATGAACAGACAGGCATCAGCTACTTCTTTTCTAACATTGATTCGCGACTGCGAAGTAAAGCAACATGATTCTGTACGCGGGGCTTGTAGCACTCTTCCTGTATGGCGTATATCGACTGCTCAAAATTGGGCAGCGAGAGCCAGGTCTGCCACCTGGACCTCCGACAGCTCCTCTGTTTGGCAATATGCTCCAAATGCCCCGTAAGGAGATCGAGTGGCAGTACGTCTATATTGATAGGAGTCTCCATCAATTATGTTGTTGCGGTCGGCTGACAAGGTCACTGACGATAGGATCTGTGAATGGCACAAGCAATATGGACCTATAATATCCCTAAAGTTCGGCTCGGCCACGATAATAGCCCTCAAGGACAGAGCAGCAATCCGGGATCTTTGGGAGAAGAAGTCGCAAATATATTCTGACCGTCCACCGAGCTATATCGGCGGCATACTTACTAAGGGGGACCATGCAATTTTCCAGCCTCTGGGGGAAGAATGGAGAGACCGACGTAAAGTCATGTCCCACCACTTATCACCCCAGATGTGTGACAAAGTCCATGCACCGTATCAAAATGCAGAGTAAGACCCTGGGCCTCATTCCATCTCCCAGCCAGAAGTCTAATTGACATCCTGTTCCAGAACCGTGGCGCTGCTTCAGACCTTGCTGGAACAGCCCCAAGAGTTCTACAAGCTTTTAAAGCGATACTCAACCGCAATAACAGGTGTTATTGTGTATGGAAAGCGACCAAAGTCCTTCGATGACCCTCTCTGCAAGGATGTTTCAGCAGCCATGGGTTACCTCGGTGAAAACATGGAACTGGGAGCTGCGCCGCCAGTCGACGAGTGGCCATTCACCATCCTACGTTACGTTCCGGCCCAGTTCGCTTACTGGAAACGGCGTGCTATCAGACACGGACACGTTTTCGACGCCTTGTGGTCCAAATTGTACAACGAATACATGGAGAGATACAAAACTCACGGCCCGGCCAACTGCCTCTTTGACAAATTTGTACCAGACGGCTCAGGCAAGGGTGAAGACGCGATCCCCGGTTGGCGCTGGGGCCTCCATTCACTACAATTCCTTGGAGGTGAGATTTTAGAGGGAGGGGCCGACACTACATCATCGACTCTAATTTCGTTTGTCATGGCCATGGCGTGCAACCTTGAAGTGCAGAAAAAGGCACAGGGGCAAATCGATGCTGCTGTTGGGCCTGAGCGAACGCCCGTGTGGGAGGATTACGACAGGATACCTTATGTTGCCCAAATCCAGAAAGAAACTTTGAGATGGCGAAGCGTCACCGTCACAGGAATGCCACACATGGCCCGGGAAGAGGATACCTACAAAGGATATCGCATTCCCAAAGGCGCTCGCGTCATGCAAAGCACCTGGTTCGCCACACTTGATCCTGGTTCTCCTTGAGTTGGGCTTCATCGCTGATCTATCTCCCTTAGGGCATTGCATAACGACGAGCAGTATTACGAGGCACCCGAACAATTTAACCCAGATAGGTACGCCAGTACCCTCCACAATATCAAACATAATACTCTGTCTAACTACCTTTCATCTGCAGGTATGATGGGAGAACCAAGTTGGCGGATCATTATCAAGGGAATCCCGACTGGCAAAATCGGGACCACTTCGGTACGTGGCAGCGAGATCGGACTTAAACGGAATGGCAGTGCTTCATATAGAGACTGTGAACTGACTGAAAATTCATTAGCTTACGGAGGTGGCCGTCGCATTTGTCCTGGGATGCATATTGCCGAGCGGACCTTATGGCGCTCAATGTCGAAAATACTTTGGGCTTTCGAGATTCTTCCTGCCACTGATCCCACCACCGGCAAACCGAAACCGATATACACTGCTGCTTTCAGTGCCAACGGCGAGAAACTCGGTTTCATGGGAGCCGCAAACCGTGTTGCCATTCCATTTGATGTTACCATCGAACCGCGCTCGAAAGAGCGAGTGGAAACCATCCAGCGGGAGTACGCTGAGATGCTGCCCCTCCTACGCCGGTTTGATTGAACTGATACAATCGCCTTGGTCTTTGGTGTGGATGGATTTTGGCATTGCATAAACAGCAGCCAGAAAACCTCGGGTGTCGATTTGATCTGCCAGCAGTCTTTGAGTGCTTCACGCTGACTCCATGAAAGCTTTGCCGTTGAAGATTGGGTCGAAAGCGCCAAGGTGATGGAGTTTGTAGAGGCACGAGAGCGTGGTGTGATCATGCAACCCTGAGATCTACCTTTCATGCGTCAAGGTGTAGACATCTATGGATTTATCCGTGTCCTTGGTAATATTAGTCCTCGTCGAAAGTATTTCTCAACGTCTTGAGAGTCTATGAGCCTATCCGTTTCAGTTGTGGTTTAGAGCTAGAGCTCTTAGAATCTGGGGACCATTGGACTATGTGGAAAGTGGTCCTTGGCTAACGTGTTGGATAGAAATTCCTCTTGGAGAAGTTGAGCAGCTGTTGGCAAAGGTTTAGTTCCTATCTACTGTCACAGCAAGCACGTGATCTCAGTAGCACGTGATGGGTGCTTGGCGCTGGGGCTCTAGTTTTTAGTCTGTGCCACCTTCAAAGAAAGGGCACACCTAAGTCATCAAGTAGTATCCAAATCATCAGCGAGTTCATCGCATCTACCCTCGGTCACAGACAGACATGTCCGCTTAAACCGGCCCTCAAGTTATGTGAGATCCTACGGCGTCCCCCCAGGAGATAAGGGGACATCAAATGCAGGAGAATGATGTGATAGCTAAATGCAGGTGAATTAGAGTTTGCCGAAATGGCGGATATCTGTGACAATCACACGGTAATTCGGACTCGACCTGTGTGGCTGCATGATTCGGGCTCCATCATTGCCAATGCGTGCTTCTGGACCTTGACATCGACCTTTGTGATCATCAATGGATTTCGAATGCAAGAGCACCCGACACATTTGAACATAGACGACAGAACAATGGACTGGGATCTTCCAGCCTCGGACTGGCCATTTTCGTGCATGGGCTGCGATGAAGGTCCTCATGTCTCTTCAATCTCGAATCACAATCCTCTATGTCCATTATGGGATCCTTTCAACACCTGCAGCGATGAAGCAGATGCAATGAAAATACTCGGTGCGATCGGGATAGGGCCTAAGCAGGCTATGACCTACTAATTCATTGTAGGATTACCCCTTGAGAGAGTGCTCCAACAAGATGAAACCAAGCCTCAGGGCATTCAGGATGACTCACGTTCGCCTGGAGGACATCATACCGGTACATTAGAAATGACGTTCCCGCATTGGAAGGACGCTTCGTTTTGGGAGCGCCATTTGAAGAAGATGTATCTCTTGCATTTCCATCCTCATCTACCCTTTCTCGCTGTCGAACGACTTGATTCCGCTGCCGAAAACGAACATCATATTCCTGAAAGCAGAGCTCTCGATCTGGCGATTATGTTCATTGGGTTCGGGGTAAGCCAAACCATCTCTTCCGGCATTTCTCTTGCCTGACAAACACCAGTATCTTCGTGAAGACCAGCTACGACAGACCCCTTTTACATCGATTCATCAGGGTCAGACGGAGATCTTTGACGCTGCGCGAGTAGGTGCGGTCCTCCTGGCCCGGCATTGCTGATCACTGACGGGATGTAACTATTAGGTCCTCTATCATCAATCCGGCGACGAATACCCCATAACCCGAGCGGAGGTCTGCCTTCTTCTCAGTTACTGGGGGCCTTATAGTTGGGAGAACGAGATCAATCAATACTGGGCTGATCTGGCAATCACTCATGCGCAGACAGTAGTCACGGCTATGACCGAGAAACGGACCAATGCAAACATGAGGGCCATGCTGGTTTGGAAGTGCTGTCTGATCAGGCGCCGAATTTTATCGTTCTATACGGAGCTTCCTGCGATTTCCCCACAAGTTCTCAGACTCAACGACAAGGTCAGCATAGTCGAACTATCCGAATGGGTGGGTTTTCCGCGATATACTAGTGCCAAGAGTCGGCAAATGATGCGCTCGGCTTTTGTTTTGGCCTGGAAACTGTCGGAATTAATGGCCCGAGTTTTCGCGCTGCGAGACCAAAGAGATGCTCCTTTTAAGTGGTGCGATCAGATGGATATCATTGAAGCAGTCAATCAATGGGACGATGAACAAAGGGTTTTATTGGAGGTAGCGAAGTCGACTTCCAAACCGCATGACACGCTCCCCCATTATGTACTTGGCTTTCTCCGAAAGTGAGTGGAATGGTTTCCAGGCGCTCCAAGGTCCTGACTGACGGGAGAGTAGTGCTTTGGTGATCCAATTGTATCAGCTTGATTTCGGGCGTGCCATCGACAAAGACTGGCTTTGTAACGGCCGGGAGCTTGTTGCTATCACGAAGACCGAGGAAGCCGCCCGAAACACTTCGCAAGTCGCACAAGAGCTTCTCAGTCACACCAACAAAGAGCTGATCCCTCTGACTATGTGAGTACATTACATTTTCATGGGCATCTGGGTGGTTTTAGGCTCTGCAGAACTGACTGCTGGTGTACAGCGCCAGCTTCCTCCCTCTTTCGATATCCGTGTTCTTGGTCAAAATATATACTGAGAGTCTGCAACAAACCGGTGAAGATACTGAGCGCTTTGGACACTTGATGAGGGTATTACATTCTCTTCAGACACGCTTTAGCGGTGCCCAGTTTGTCACTCTATGTGTGGATGCGCTTATGAAGTCTTTACCTCGAAAGTTGGATTTGGCCCTGAGATCACAACGACAAAAGTCTAGCATTTCATCACCGGAGGCAAGTGGACGACATGTTACACCGGCGCTCCACACCTCTGACGATACAGCTCATGCAGATATGTCGCCAGGACCAGGATACTGCCCAGGTAGTGACCTGAGCCATTTGCTGCTCGATCAGGACGAAGCGGTAGCGATGAAAGCACAAATGTCAGCAATATACTGGGCAGGGCAATTCATTCAGAAATGTTTCGTGTTAAGGTCTATTCCTCTAGCCAGTGACTGAACATGGTCAATACCCTATGCAGGTCAGGGTCTCTTTTGCTTCGACAGCATGACGAGTCCTGCATTCCGGCTGGATCAAAGGCTCCTGACACTTGCAAGCTCTTGCAGTGTCCGGGTCTGGCAGTTCTCGGGCGTCAGAAATGCGGTGGTAAAGTCATGTCGAATCAATCATTCTTGCTTGATCGGTGGTTCCTATGAGGTGGATTTGGAATGTCACCACGAATTGGAGTTTAGTGCATCGAAAGTAACAAAGGCAGGGGGGAAGCAGCACGGAATTCACGGAAGGTATCACCAGAATTAATTGTGACTATGGCTCCCGGCGGTTGAATGGAAATGCCCCTTGACTATTCCGTTTTCAGTTGTATGGCAGATAGCACCACAGTCAGTCGAGGATTGGTGCCGCTTACAGAGACGCCCTGCGGACGATACTCGACGGCTTTCAGATCTCTCTGCCTGCTCACGATGTACAAATGACTAATTTTAGCATAACACAAGTCGGAGTGATTATGATGCAAGGTGACTGAGGCCTCAGAGACGCTGGCCTGGTTGACGTACAGCATAGCCTGTTTTAGCAGCCAGTTACTTAAGCACGAGGAAGTAGTAATTGGGACCATTGAATCAGTATCAAGATGCAGGTCCTGATGGGATGAGCCCTTGCCTTTGATTTCTTAAGGCTACTCTACATAGACAATCGAAAACGACCTAGCATTTTGGAAATCCTGGTTTTGCCATACATTCTCCTTGAGAAGATTGCTCAAACGAGCCCAAATAATTCCCATATCAGTGGAAAATAGGCTGCTTTTAATGTCGGAGAGGACTCAGCGGTGTTGGCACATACATATCTAGCCGAATTGCCGGACCGTGGTGGTAGTCCGACCACACCATTTACATAACATCAACTTTGAAGTACAGTCAACTTTGCTTGCTGGAGAGCTAGATAATCCAGGAGCCTCTAAGCATTCGAGACTGTCGGCCATTTTTTCTTCTCCAATTTCGTATGACCGGAACAGTTGTGACGGTCCAGCGATGCTTCATAAATCCAGGCTTCCAGAAATCATCTGTGGGTGTCCCTCTCGAGCCACATTTCGACACCATGCTGACAAGAATGCTCCCAGGTCCTGAAGATATCACAGTTTGGGCATGGCTTTTCCAATCCTCCAGCTTTCAAAAGCTTCAAGACTCGGCTCCTACGGATATAAAAGGCGTCACCAATACCGTCTCTGGAGAACGAATCACGTACACCGAGCTGAAAGATTATGCTGAACACCTTTCTATGGCTCTGGTACGGAACTGTGGGTTGCAGCCAGGTGACACTGTTGTGTTGTTGAGTGAGAACAGCATCTGGTTTCCCGTCGCAATGTTTGCCGTGTTGCGGGCCGGTGCAAGGGTTGCTGGTGCATCACCCGCGTCGACGGTGGACGAGATGTCGTATTATCTTCGAGTTTGTCGGGCAAAATTCGTCATGACTGCACCGAACTCTGCAAACATTGCCGTTGCTGCAGCACAGAATGTTGGCATAGGGCGCGACCGAATCTTCTCACTGTATGGCGTCTATGAACGCCTGGTCGGCATTCATCATTTGATCCAGGTCGGAGCCCAAATCAAGGAGTCAAGCTACGTCGAAGCTTACCTGATTCCGGCTGGCAAAGGCAACCGCGACATCTGCGGATACCTGAGCTTCACCAGCGGCACCATGGGACGGCCGAAAGCTGTGAGTGATTTTCCCTTACTTTCAGCAGACGTTGTAACCGACGCTCGATGAATTTAGTGCATGATTTCCCATCACAATGTCATCGCTCAATGTCTGCAGATGGGCCAGGTGACTTGTTCAGATTATGAAAAGGCGCTTGCAATCCTGCCTCTGTATCACAGTGAGTTTCTCCATCTGTCCTGGTACGCCACTGGGCACGCACTGGGCACGCACTGGGCACGCACTAATCTCAACACCGAAGTCACCGGCCTCGTAAACTTGCTGCATCTCCCTATCTTTCGGCAAGCTGAAATTCTCCTACTGCCAAAGTTCACCATGGAGGCGATGCTGGACGCGATTGCGAGGTACGAACTGGTCGAAGTACTGATGGTCCCTGCAATTCTGAACAGGCTCGCTCGAGATCCCCTTGTCTCACGATACGGCCTTAGCAGTATCCGGCGGTTCGTCTCGGGAGCCGCGCCACTTCCAGCAGAGACTCTCCGACTACTTCAGGAAAAGTTCCCCAATACCGGTTTCAAGCAGGGATGGGGTATGACAGAAACCTGCTGCTGCGTCACTGCGACTGATCCCGCCCATTACGATTTCAAGTACGCCGAGACTACCGGCGTCATTCTTGCAAATACCGAAATCAAGTTTATTGATGAGGCTGGTGTGGAGTCAGAAGAAGGCGAAATCTTGGTCCGTGGACCACAGTGTACTATGGGATATCTGAATGCTCCTGAAGAGACCCAGAATACGTTTCTCCCAGGCGGCTGGCTTCGAACAGGCGACATTGGTAGAATGGATGGTGAAGGCTGTTTAACCATCAGGGGTCGGAACAAGGATTTGATCAAGGTCAAAGGTGTCGGAGTCTCACCGGCTGAACTGGAAGATGTTCTGATGGATCACCCAAAGGTCCAGGACGTGGGGGTTGTGGGCGTCCCTGACACGTATAGCGGAGAAGGGCCTCACGCCTTCGTCGTGCTGCACGCGGATGTAGATCCCAGCCCACAGCTGGCCGAAGAGTTGGTGCAGTACGTTCGAGATCGGAGAGCAAGGCCTAAATGGGTCAAAGAGGTATCGTTTGTCAAGGAGATTCCAAGGGCGGGAAGCGGAAAGCTCCTGAGACGTCAACTACAAGCTTCGATTGGGATGCATGTCTCTAAGATGTAGGGGGTCTTGTTCAGTTAAGCAGTACAACGTCAGCAATATAGCAGGGAATAACGGACATAAGAGTCTCATCTTCGGCGGGTCCCGAGATGTAGCTAACAGCCGTCCTGAGCGGTTTGGATATGAAGTGTGCCATGCAGTTGCTCAGCATATCCCACGGCCATGCCCAAATTTCCCAGCCTAAGTGCCCATAGCTTTGGTACCATCGTTCTCATTGCGGGTTTGTCGGTGTCGACAGATCCACACCATGCGCCGAATCCGAGTACGAGCAATTGAGGCGTGCTCAAGTGTCTACGGTCTGGCCCCGAGTAAGGGGTGAATTATTACTAGGGGCTAGGATTCCCCGCATTTTAAGCTTATTTTAACACCCCTTTAGGTAAGATATGCGGGGTACTAACTAGTGGTACCCGTCCACTACCTAGGTCACTGGAGGAGAGATGTCCGGGTTGCCGAAATGCCGGGCTGCTGTGCACGCTCTTACGTATTCACACCTCCGACGTTGTGCACACCCGGGGAGATTCTGTAGCTGTTGCCACGCAAGTATGCCTCATCTTTGTGCTGGAGAGTGTGGGTGCCAGCCCATCAGGCTCTGGTTTCTAACAGCTGCTCCAGCACTCCAAGTCATGTCTGTAAATTTCATTAGTACTATAACAGCGCTAACACATGCCAACATTCACTTAAGTACATAATCACATACAAAAATGTGGCGCTAAGTGCCAACGAAGCAAACTTTATAGCTTTAATTCACCTCACGGAACGCGAGATTTGCGCGCCCTTACAACACGCCTTTCCTTTAACGCGAACTTTAGCCTACGCCCTACCTAAGTATATTATTAAAACACTACAGGCGATACAGGGACGCTTCCTACGAGTCGCCACAGGTGCGTACCGTGCGACGTCCACAGAGGCCCTAGAGGTCGAGACTTACACACAGCCACTGGACATCTACACTGAGAACCTAGCACTGAGAGCCCTGGTCAAACCAGAGGGGATCAGGACAAGAGCCTGCGAGGACGCAGGCTGTGAGCAGGTAAGGGAACGACTACGAGGCAAACGGGGCAGGCTAGCACGAGCGAGGAAAAACCCTGATGCCCAGGGCATGGTGGCTCCACAACTCCCCACAACCTTACTGGAGCTACCGGGAAGCCCAAGACTTTGCGAGTACAGCAGAACGGGACATGTGCGCCCTAAGCCCCGGTGGGCGAAAGAGGGGCTCCGCATTTTCGCTAACACGAAGCTTCCCCAGGATCCCCAACTTTCGCGCTTTTCCCGCTTTTCGTGCTTTCTCACTCGAGCTACCGAAGATCGCTTGTAGCATTATTTCATCCATGCATCCAACTTGACACTTTTCAATTGCGTTGGCCACGCCGCTCATCATCGGTGCATTGACCGATTGCATATGGAATGGATTCCATGTCAGGACTGTACGAGGCTCCTGAAGAAGAGCTGGATTGGGCCCATAGGTATGCAGACCGTGTCTATCGACCCCTCACCAAGTCACACTCTTCACCACACATGCTCACTTGAACAGGAGGGCCCCAAGAGCCTGTAAACTGTGCCGTAAGAAGAAAGTCCGATGTGAGCGCCTCCTCTCCATGCAAGCGCCCAACTTCTCTCTCACTAACTTGCGCCTTTTCTGCAGGTGATGGAGCACAGCCCACCTGTGCGCAATGTGCCGCGCATCGTAGTCAATGCATCTATCTCCCGCGTGCTGTGCGAAATCAACAGCAACGACCTCCCCGTTGCAAGCCGTCTAGTCAAGATGAAGGCTCACCCAAGAACGACTGCGGTCAGCGTGCGAAGTCTTCAAACGGCCCGACAATTGCACGACAGAACCTCCCTGCTATGCAATCAGAACCACCACTAACACCAAGTATGTATATGTTCCCGATTGCCTGCGACTTGGACTCATCAGCGATCGCAGCGAGCTCGGAGTTCATCAACTCCGCGTCTATACCGCCAACTCAGCCGGGCATGCAACAGCCCATCGGGTTGGAGTCTCAACCAGCACCTTACAATCCAGATGTAACGATGACAGGCGCTGAATCGTCGCACTTGCCAGCCCATGACGATCTTCACATCCGAGGCATGACACCGCCCTTGTATACCGACTTCCCCATCAACAGCGCTTTCATGGATGACGTCCTGCATCGCCCTGGAGGTTTAACACCAGAACTCATGGGGCAGGATGGGTTGCATAACTTCATGCCGACTAAGACGCCGGACTATAGTAATTTTTTGAGCGGCAGTCTGTTCCAAGACAACTCCTTGGCAGACAACAGTCATCTTCCACTGATGATCCTGACCCCAGAAGAGCTGTCATCAACTTCTGAGCGGCACGGGTCCGAGTCGGCACATGACGGGTACTTTACAGATTCTGGTCAAGAGCTATCGCAGAATTCTCGAAGTCAAGGCACAAGTGAATGGCAGGCTGACCTTGTAGAAGACGACGTGGGGCAGTTTCTGCAGCAGGCAGCTTCGGGTCATCTGAACTACATGGGTAAGCTTGTTCTACGAGCCATCAGAGTGAGATAGCTAACGTCTGGTCTGTAGGTCCTAATATGCTGGTGAGTGCTTTCCCGTCAGCTTACCCCGTCCCATTGCTGACGTCGCCTTCAAGTACATTGCTGGAACAGACCTCGGTCAAAGATGGATAACCCAAGTAACCGGCTCCGCATATTTTTCAACACAAATGAGGACGTTTCTCAAAAGATGGGACCCGACTGCCCTCAGCACGTATATTCCTGACCAGCACACATACGAGAAGGCACATCTGCCGTCTTATGAGGTTGCGCGATCTTGGGTCCATGGTAGGACCATCGGAGCCATATTTGCGAATCAATGAGGCTGACTTGCTAATTGCAAATCTCAGCTTATTTCGATGAAGTGCAATGGTTGGGACACTCCTTCTGCAGATGGTATTGTACTGACTCAGCGCGTCAGCGCGTATCCCATCCTTGACAAAGCGAGTTTTCTGGCCGAGTTCGACAGAACCTACGAATGCACCTCACCCGAGACGGATTTCCTCTGGTGTGCAATGGTCAACACCGTTCTCGCCATCGGCTGTCGCGTCATTCCTGGTTCGAACGAGGAACAGATTTGCAACCTGTTCACAAATGCTCTTAATCTCTTCGCGAAAGTGGCGTTTGCTTTCTCCACCCTTCGCAAAGTGCAGACGTTGACACTCATGGTAAGGACTCAGGTCCTTGCTGACCAGGAACAGGACTGATCATGCGAGCAGTATTTGTTTGTCAGCTTTACGTCTGCACCGCACTGGGGATCCACGATCTTGGTCATGGCGGTCAAAGAGAGTCAGGCCATCGGCCTCCAGACACGGCCGCGGAAATCCTGGCGCATGACCGATCATGAACTACGGCAACGCAGCCTATTGTTCTGGACTTTATACATCCTCGACACGCGTGCGTGCTTTCGTCCAACTGTGACCATTTTCGATAGTATGAGCTGACAGAGATTGACAGAGCTGTCCTTTCGACAAGGCCGCCCGCCACTGCTGAGAGACGAGGACATTGACTTAAAGGTCCCTAGCCATCTTCGGGACCGCGGGGTGATTTCTGAGCCAGATCACCTGTTTGCGGATGATGACCAGCTCGGTGGCGCACAACGGAGCCTCTTCGTTTACCATATTGAGTTGAGTAAACTGCTGCAAGCCCTGGCGCATCTAGTGCACAGTGTTTCGGATCTGGAGACTCTGGAGAAGCGTGCCTTACAGCTTGAAGAAGACGTTAGTCAAGAGCCACGTCCTTCGTGATGATCTTTTGCCAGGGTCGCTAACATTGTGTCTAGTTGGATAGATTGTGTGCTCGGCTGGACCGCCACTGGATCTTCACTCCAAACAGTGAGCATCAACAGATAGCCAAATTGCCAGCAGGAATAACCCTCCCGGTGGCCATCCTCAATTGCTCCCTTTGCATGGGCCGATGGATCTTGAGAGGACGCTTACTCTCCTTGAAGGTCGTCCACAATCTTCCAGAAGGAACAGAGCCCAAACTCCAGCTCTCGGCTGCAGCATCAGCCGATCACGAAGTAGCATGTGAGAATGCTGCGATCTTGGTTCGCCTGATTTCCGCACTACCCAAAGACAGGCCCAACTTTTACTGGTAAGGAGCAAAACCAAGTCGCATCGTGTCTCTGTCTCACGAATCCCTAGGCATCTCAATGGGTTGCCAGTACCTGCCCTTTATACGCTCTTCTTTGGCATCATCGTCCGACCAGAAAGCCCCAAATCGGATATCTACATGGAGCTCATCTCAATTGTGGTCGAGTCTACAGTTCACGGTGTGGATTGTCCAAACCCACTCATCGCAGACCTCCATCTCACACACTATCTGACCTTCTTCGCACGTTGTGCACGTTCGGCCATTTTGAGAGCTAAAAGCGCTACGTGAAAGCGACCGGCCAAGTCCACCCAGTCATACGCTAGCATAAATGCCGCTACTTCTACGGGCAATTCAACTCTTATCAAGAAGTGCGGAAATGCATGGATGTCAGATGGCGACGAGGCTAGCCGCTCACGACCGACTCAGGATATCAACAAAGCCTCAGGTGCAAGCGACACTCCCTTCACCTGCACAGGAAGAGCAGCGAATTTACTCCGCCCTCTGGCGATCCGCGACGTCTTCTGTCGACACAAGTCCATGACGCTTTAACTAGACTGGAATTCGTTGCAGACACCTGTGCGTCGTATTCTGGAAAGATTGAGGCCATCAAGCAAAGAACGGCACATCCTCGCGGTTGTAAAACATAACCCTTCAATGTGGAATGTTACAACCAACTCCGACAGATTCAAGTTCGAAATTCAAGATGACTGCAATGGTCTTCTTTTGGAGGTTCGTAGAGCTACTCCTGCCCTAGTGGCTAGAGAAGTGCCACAGCATTAGGAGAACTGGAGACGGCCCCTCTGATATTCAAGGGAGCGGAGCTAAGGAGGAAGGTCCATTTCTTGAGCCGCGCGCAAGTCTCGCTCAAAGCCTCCAGGTCCCACAGCTCCCCGATGGGGATGCCTGCGTGAGGCAAGAGCCACTGGTGTAACATGGAGCCATCTTTCGGAGGGGGATAGCCTGTTCTCCTCGTCAGTACAATAGGCCATCAATAACGCTCTGTCCGCTCGTACATTCCCAGGTCAGTGAATCGGCTGCTACTGCGCTGAATCTATTGTTCCACAGCCACCTCTGGGTGTCTTGGCCTTGCTGTACTCCGGCCAATTTGAGGTCCGCCAGAGCTCTATCTCGGTCTTCCTCTGTCGCATTTTCGTACCATGGCACGTAGCCCGTCCTGAGTATTAGTATATCGCCGGGTGAGAAAACGACACCTTGGTATTGGGCAATACTCTGCAAGTCGCTCACAGTGATAGCTAGAGTGTACTGTCAATGGCCTGCGCCCTTAGCTCTCAACCAGAAGAGCTCGCCTTCTTACCGTGAGAACCAATTGGCAAGATGGGCTCTTGTCCTGTTGCTTCTAACCATCTAGGCCAATCCAGCAGGACGCCCCGCCCGACGATCCCACTTTTGCACCAATCTAGGGCCACATTGCTCAGTGCCGGAATTGAGGATAGAATCAAGCGACGTACAGTGAATGCTGTGAAACCGAGGATGCTGCCGCATGTCTTCGTCGCTGTGGCTCACCCCGTTGTAGTAGACACGCAAATTCTGATCTGCGTAGTGCATGAAGCCATCCCACTGCGACCCGCATTGCGTATTCAACGAGATCTCGTCATCGTGCGCCAACTCACCAAGGATAGGCCCATAGTTGATGAGTTTGTGTTCCAGGCCTTTTCGTCCGAATGCCGGCTTTCCAAGTTTGTGGAACCCCCAATCGAGCTGATAGGATTCGCCATAGATTACCTCTCGCGCTGCCGCTTTGCGACAAGCCGTAGATATATTGTTGAGTGCTTCAGAAACCGAGCTCTGTTAGCACCAGCATCACTTTGGACGATTCAACGCGAAGATGGATCACCTCCAAGGTGGTCAATTTCCCCTTTGGAATCCCATAGTCCCTGGGCGGATCTCTTTCCCCCCTTCAGCGGCAAGGAGTCGTAGTCTGGGTAATCAGGTATTGGAGGCCCTGCTTGCGACATCTCCTCAATTCTATGCTTGCCATACAACTGGTCTCAAGCCTAGTCCAGTCGAGAATTATGCGGTGACATGTTAAATTATTGCTTGACCTTGCTCCGGAATCCCGATGTCGCCGTCCGTTGCTGTGGAGTCTTTGAACGCTGAACGATAATATTACCCGGCCCATTCCTTAGCTTGAGAACAACCATGTGTAATCTTGTCCCTGCATCTAGATAGAATCTACCAGAGGCAGTTGGCACCCGTTCACTTATTTGAGGGAATATGGCCCTGTTAGGTGGTATGGAAGTGAGAGCGAGGAAGAGGTACTGCTGAGACGATCTCGACACAGCTAACCCGCCTATAAACGAAGGATTTGCTCCTTCTGCATGAGATTGTCGCGAGTGTCAAGCAATAATACTACGGACTTCTGTGATATTCTGCAATGGCCAACCAGTATTGTTCTACGCTAGTTAAAGTTCTGTCAGTCAATCTGGAGTCTAACATTGAACCGGTGCAAAGTCGAGCTGCACAAAGCTATGCCTAGTCGTTTCATGGTCTCGGCCTCCAGACTACCACATGACATACAGTGATTGCTAGGAGGTAACATAGCCATCAAAGCACGTGAATGGACTTGATCTTGTGTTGGTCGCCCTAAGTTCGCCGAGGTTGCTTTTGCCTGAATGTTTGGCTGTGGAAGCGACCTCAGGAGAAGCCGGGATGCCGGAAATCCGGGGATGGCCAGAGATCCATGCCCCAGACTCACTTGCGCTTTTCCTTAGCTAAGCAGCTGTCTTGCCCACTCCACCGAGGCTGGATAGTGGTCGGCTCCAAGCAATCCAGGTCGCCACAGTTCCGTTGCTGACTGACCGACTTCCTATAAGTTTTGTCTACCTTTGTTGGCTGTCACTGAGACTATCCGTCGCAAAACGCAAACATGGGCTCATACGTGCAAGAATATATCGTGCCAAACCTTTACCATTCTCAGATAACCAAGCCTATCAAAGTAGTATGCATCGGTGCAGGGATTTCAGGCCTTTGTCTGGCCTACAAAATGGCCAAAGGCTTGGAGTCATTCGCTTTAACAATCTACGAAAAGAATGCGGATATCGGTGGAACGTGAGCACATTGAATCATCATACAACGTTGGGACCTTCGCTGACCATGTTATAGATGGCTAGAGAACAGATATCCTGGTTGCGCCTGCGATGTTCCAGCGCACATATATAGTATTGTGACCCCTACAAACTCATGACACGCACCTTGTCTGACTAGAAAACAGCTTTTACTTTCGATCCCAAGTCTGACTGGTCCGAGTACTACGCTGGCGCCAAAGAGATTCATGAATATTGTGGAGGTATTACATACTAAGTTCGTTTAATTAATTGGAGCAAGTGCTGACACAGCCTCGTGCAGACTTCTGCAAGAGGCACAATTTGTCTCGATTCGTGAAACTCTCTCACCGCGTTAATGAAGCCAGATGGGATGGTGCTGCCAGCAAGTGGAAGGTAGAAGTTGAGGACCTGGAAAGTCCTTCTTCGGCAAAATTCCATGATGAATGTGATGTACTGATTGATGGCTCCGGGTTCCTGAATACTTGGAGCTGGCCCAAGATAAATGGCTTTGAGAGATTTAAGATGCCCAAGGTCCACTCCGCTCACTGGGACCCAAGTTTGGATTTCAAGGGCAAAACCGTGGGTGTTATTGGCAATGGGTCAAGTGCAATCCAGGTCAGTTTGCCTGATTCATATTGCATAACCATGCGGTCTGACCAGAGATCACAGATCGTACCGAAACTGGCAAAAGGTAAGCGACTTCACTTGAGTGTGTCGTTAGAGAACCCGGTTGCCGTGTCAAGATGTTTCTCACATGACCGTGGACTTACATTTTATTTAGAGGCGGGTACTCTGAAGGTGTTCATGCGTTCACCGACATGGATTTCACCCGCGCTGGGCGGTTCAGTAGCATTGCAATTCCAGGACGAGGTGGGACACGAGGGCGCCGATGCCAAAGCCGAGAATAAGCATGAACAATTCACCTTCACAGAGGAAGAAAAGAAGAAATTTCGGCAAGACCCTGAATTTCATCTCAAGTTCAGGAAGAGAATCGAGGCTGAGTTCAACACATTGGCAGATATGTTCATCTTCGGCAGTTCAGTTCAAAAGCAAGTAGAGCAGATGATGATCCAACAGATGGAGGCGCGCATCGGGCCAGGACATGAAGAGCTCAAAGCGAAATTGATCCCACAGTGGCCGCCCGGTTGTCGGCGAATCACTCCTGGCGATGGATACCTTGAGACGCTGGTCAAAGAGAATGTGGAGCCTGTCTTTGGAGACATCGGCAGACTCACTGAGAATGCTGTCGAGATGGTGGATGGCAACCAGCACAAAGTTGATATCCTTGTGAGTTGCCTGGGAGTGCTGCCGTGCGTGTGAGCTGTGACCGAGCTACCGCTAACCGCCTTCCGCATTGCAGGTGTGCGCAACGGGATTTGACACCTCGTTCATCAGGCCTTTTCCCATCATCGGACGAGAGGGCGTGGCCATGGCACAGGCATGGAAACATAAACCCGACGCCTACTTGGGACTCGCGGCACCGCACTTTCCTAATTATTTCACGGTGACGGGGCCACAGGGTCCGCTGGGCAATGGGACTATTCTACCCGCTGTATGTAATATGCTATCATTTTGTCACCAGGTCCAGGCGCTTACTTATCGTCTAGATCGAAACTGCCTGCGACTACTTCATTGCAGTAATGAAAAAGATGCAAGAGGAGAAAATAAAGTCAATTGAACCCAAGCGTTACATGGCGACTAAATTCCAAGAGCATATGTCTGCGTTCCACAAAGGCACTGTCTGGACACAACCTTGCAGGTGAGTTTCAACGCCGGCATCCGACCATGACTCTTTGCACGAGACCCCTTTCATTCTGATTTTGAGGCACTTTGTCTAGGTCGTGGTACAAGAATGGCACAGTCGATGGAGAGCCGCAGCTCTGGTGTGGCAGTGCATTGACATATGTCAAGACCATTAAAACACCACGATTTGAAGATTTTGACATTGAGTACGAGAGTTCGAACCCGTTCGCTTACTTGGGCAATGGGAAAGTCAAGGCCCACTATGAGCTAGTCGATGGAAAGCCGGATGTCAACGGACTTGCACCGTATATCAGGAATGACGACTCCCCATGGGCTATTTAGGCAAAGGATATCGTAAAGAGAATGCGGTCTTTTAAGCAGGTGGAAAATATTCTGCGCACTAGCTCCACGCTTTGCATGGTATTTTGTTTTGAGAGTCGGCCGTCCCCAGTAAATTTGCTCTCGCCCGCCAAAAGGTAGTGCAAAGGTTTACAGGAAGACAGATGCTCTGCGAATTCTCTACCAAACCAAAATACTGACTTCTCAATCTTGCCAAGACTGAGAATCTTGATTACTGGGGCTGGCAAGCTCTTGACGATATATCCAACCTCTGTGCTTTCGGAAATGTTGTCAGGTAAACTCAGCTGAAATGTATCTACAGAGATGACACTCGCGCGATGTTGCACCCCGATTCGAGCAAATATGTCCAGTGCTACAAGCAGTATGACTGGTCGTGCATAGCCTTGGGCATCACCCCTTTGACACCACCTCTGAAAATTCGCTGGCAAAGTGGCTCGCACTGTAAAGACTGGCACTACCGAAAACACTGATAACCAATCAGCTAGCTTCGTCTTCCCCATACCATCTCACTCAAGATCGACCACGGTGCTTTGCCCCTTCTCGTCTTGCAAGTCTGATCCTTCCCCATCCGACCGTCGGTTGACGTTGAGGTCGTCCCACTTGACAACTACAGGCCTCTGGAAGAGAGCATCAAGTTCTTCGAGCGAAATTCGGGCCGTCTATATGACAGTCAGTCCATGCTCCGATATCTTCCTCCATATGCTGAGCTCAATCCTCACCTCTGGAATCAGGAAATACACGTAAACGACGTCAAAACAGCCAATAATGACAAATATCAGGTAGAATTTCCAATTTATGGCGGCAATAGCGTAAGGCGCTGAAATTAGCCATAGCACTTCTGCAAGAAAGAAGGAGCTGATGGATATGCAACTCGCGAGTGAGCGGAGGTGGTTTGGAAAGATCTCGGTCACTATGGTAAATAGGTTCTGGTCCAGGCAGATGCCATACCTAGTCAAAGTCAGTGTGAGCTTCGTCGCAGCTTAAGCGCCAGGAAGACTTGCGGAAGCGCAGAAACGAAGATGAATGATACTGCCGCTGCCGCATAAGAGCGGCTGCCTGTCTCGAGATATCTCGCAAGGCAGGCGGTAAATATAGCCAGTGAGAATGTTAAGCCAGTGAAACCGATGACTGCGGCAGACGCGTATTAGGCAATGGGCTCCACCATGCCGAGATAGACAAAGTACTCACGAAGTAGCTTGCGTCTGCCGATCTTGTCGACGATAAGGTTGCCGATCGCAATGGCAAAAAAAGTCTCGGTGATCCAACCACTGGCGAGCGCAAGCGACTGAACATTGGTCAACCCTAAAGAAGTATACAGGATCACAGCGTAGTCTGGCGATACAAGTCAGCCAATCACCTCTTGAAGCTAGGGCTCCGCTCCCTCCACTCACTGTAGATCACCAGAAAGCCGGTGCCGTTGCCAAAGAAGATGAGTCCAGTCGTGACGATGAGACGTTTACGATAGCTAGCGTCGGTGAAGAGTTGCCATTTGCCGTATTTCTTAGTCGCTTCGACATCTGCCACGCTCTGAAGTCTAATCTGTTCGTATTCTCGCTCGTAGACATGTCCGCCGTCCAGCATGCTGCTGCCATGAAGTTTTCTAAGAATCTCGAGAGCAGCGTCCTGTCTATCGTGTCGCATGAGCCAACGGGGGGTTTCAGGCACTGAAACCATGTAAGCACGGGCTGGACGTCCAGCATGGGAGAATACCAACAATAAAATGTCACAATAATCAGCACGATGGCTATTAAAGTCGTGAGTGCGATAGGAAACCGCCAGCCGAATGTGCTGTCCTTTTTGAAAGAGGTGCCGAGGCCGATCCAGGCCGCGCAACAGGCGCCAAGCTCGATTCCCAAGGCATGGAGGCCAGAGTGCATGCCTCTTCTTTGTGGGAGACTGACCTCCGAGTAATATGTCGACATGGCTCCCAGCGTCTGACCAGCAGCAAAGCCAGAGATGATTCGCGCGGCAAGGTACTAGAGTTGGAACATCGTGGTCAGTAATACTGCGAGGCGGGGCCCAGAGCCGGACGAGGACATGGATCCCTGGTGGAGGACCAAAGTTTAGCAGGCTTACCATGCCCTGATTCACGGCTCCAGCTTGTAGTGCCGCTCCTGGTAGAGCAAAAAGAGCGGCCACTCTGAAGCCTTGGACACGTCCCCAGCGCTCTGAAACCCAGCTCGTAAAGAGAGTGCCGAAAAAGCCCGCACCATAGAAGATACCATTTCCCGTTGAGATGAAGGTCGATGTCTTATGGTAATCAGGGTCTTTTGGCGACAACGGCAAGTTCATGGTCATAAAGAAGGCGGGTTGGCCCAATGTGTTCCCGTACAGGCCCATGGAGTATCCGGTGATTATAGAACCCAAGATTGCCCCACAGAGCACCTATGTCGTAGTTAGCTTTTGCAGAGCAGTTTTGCGGGATTGGCTTGTCCATTGACATACTGTGAACATATTACTTCTAAAGATAGCCATGGCGATTCACTCTTTCTTGGGATTGAGAGTTTAGATGACACAGTCGACAGCGGTTCACGCGGTTGTTAATACAATTTCCTTAAGGTTAAATGTGTGGGTCACCGGCTTGCCTCCAGCCCCGGAGCCCCGCGATCGTTCCCCGGATTCGTGTCAACGCCCAGCTTTTCACTCTGGGGATGTGCAAGGGACTCCAGAAAGTCCGCTTGTCCGGCATTTCGGAGGGTGGAAAGCTCAGACGGTACTGTAGTGCACTGCGCTGCCATCGCCGTCGCCGTCGCCGGGGCTCTTCTCGGTGGGATTCAGGGTCTAGAGTGCGGCAACACCTTGGTCCGGCAGCTCTCGGCCTTGCCTGAAGTGCGCGGCGTACCCAGTCACGAAATTTTAAACACCGAGTGTGTACTCAGAACGGACTCCTCAACATCAAGGTGGACCTTTGTTCGTCACAGGCTTCCAGGGAGCTCGGGAACTCGGTCAAACCTTGTGGGTCTAACAGAATCACTGGCAATGAGCCAAGTATTGTCTGTGTTCTTGAGACAATAAGGCAGCATTGTATATGTAGGTCTGAGATGGAAATTCAGGCATCCGATCAAACCTCTTGATTCTTCTCTGCCGAGGCTAGATGATTACCTAGTTTCCACCGGTCAATTAGTTCAATCCTCAGACAGTCTTCCGAGTATGGCTGCTTCGGAATTAACAAATGGTCACATCGTGCCATCGGGCAGCAGCCCCAAGGGGGAGAACATCAACAATGACAAACTCGCAGCCTCTGACGACACCTTGGAGACTTTGGAACTGCAGGCAAAATATGAATTGGAAAGCGCGAAACGATTTCGTTCTGATGGCCTGGCTCAGTTCATTGATATTGAACTCCTGGACAAATTTGCACAGTCTATTCATAATGCGTGGCCAGACCCAGTTTATGACAATATGACTCCGGCCCTGGTTGACGGCTCGAGGTGCGAGTTTCTCATTGTCGGGGCTGGCTATGGCGGCCTCCTTGCAGCTGTTCGGCTGATGGAAGCTGGAGTGGCTCCCGAGGACATACGGTTCGTCGACACTGCTGGAGGCTTTGGCGGATCCTGGTGGCTGAACCGATATCCCGGCCTGATGTGCGATATCGAAAGCTACATTTACATGCCACTGTTGGAGGAGACTGGCTATATGCCCAAGCACAGATACTCTTACGGGCCAGAACTGAGGAAGCAGGCAGAACGAATTGCCCATAAGTATGGGCTCTTTGACAGTGCTTTATTCCGAGTCAAGGTTTCGAGGCTGGAATACGACGAAGCCAAGGGCGAGTGGGTTACTAAGCTGAAGGGATTGAGGACGGGTCAAGAGAACAAGGAGATTACAGTCCGATCCAGGTTTACAATTCTTGCGACTGGCACCTTGAATTGGCCTAAAATCCCTAGGATTGCTGGACTCGACAGCTTCAAGGGCCATACATTCCACACATCTGTCTGGGATTACAGCTACACCGGGGGTTCCGAAGACAGTCCATGTCTTACGAATCTCAAAGACAAAAGGGTCGGCATTATCGGAACCGGAGCCACGGCGATTCAAGTGGTGCCAGAGCTTGCGCAATGGGCAAAGGAGCTCTACGTCTTCCAGCGTACTCCATCCGCGGTCGACATCAGAGGTCAACGTGAAACGGACCCAAAATGGTGGCAAGAGCAAGCTTCCAAGCCTGGCTGGCAGAAGGAGAGGAGAATCAATTTCAGCAAGTTTACGCATGATGAGTGTCCTCGACCAGAAATTGATCTGGTGGATGATCAATGGACAAAGTTTCCAAGTTACTCTGCGTTGATAGGGGGCCCAAATGCCCCTCGGTCGCCCGAAGAAACGCCGGGCTACGTGGCGAAATTGCAGAAACTCGACTTTGTGCGCCAAAATCGAGTTCGCGCTCGGGTTGATGAGATTGTCCAAGACAAAGCCACCGCGCAGGCACTCAAGGCTTGGTATTCTGGTTGGTGTAAGCGTCCATGCTTCCACGACGAATATCTCCAAAGCTTCAACCAGCCGAATGTCACCCTCGTGGATACGGACGGCAAAGGCGTGGAGAGACTGAGTGAAAACGGAGTGATCGCAAACGGGAAAGAATATGATCTTGACGTGCTCATCTTCAGTACTGGCTACGAAATCCACCTGGCTGGAAGCCCCGCCGGACGCGCGCATATGAATGCTATTGGGCGCAACGGCCGCACGTTGGATCAAAAATGGGCTGACGGCATAGCGACTCTGTACGGTCTCCAGAGCAATGGATTCCCTAATTTGTTTTGGCTGGGCTTGGGACAGGCCTCATTAACTTCGAACCAGACGTATATCCTGGACGAACTGTGCGAACACCTAGCCCATCTGTTTGGCGGGATGCTCAAAAGGCTTCAGAAAGAAGGTGGGGATAAATCGGACCCCTCAAACAAATATCCCTTCACAGTCGAGCCGTCGATCGATGCAGAAGAAGATTGGACAAGAGAAGTCGTCTCCCGTGCGGGTGCTTTAGCTCCTCTTTCCAGTTGTCCTCCAGGCTACTTTAACGACGAGGGAGAGGCATTGCGGCTTGCCGAGAAAGGCCAGGAGGCCCAGCAGAAGGCAGCTAGGGGTTCAACATGGGGGACTGGGTTTGCAGACTGGTTGGAGACGATTTCAAAGTGGACAACCCCAGACCTGTTGAAGGGCATCGACTTCAAAATCGTCGGGCAGCAGTGATGTATTTGTTACATGTAACCCCTGGCAGTTCGATTCTTCAGGCAGGGTGCTGGACGTAACTGCACATAGCAGGATTCTGAGCAAGGTAGGTAGAATAAATTTATCTTGAGTGTCAAAAAAAACAAAAAAACCCAAGGGGCAAGCGTTGCTCGGACGAAGTTTCAAGATTGGCCTTGATCAAATGCACCATTACAGGCCAAGAATTTCCCCATGGTCGAAGACAACGGATCGACACATAACGGACAGACATGGTACGTCCAAAAGGCACATTAGATATTCAGGATATAGACGTTGCTCGTTGTTAAGTTGATGTAGGCCTCGCAACAAGGATACAAGAGCAGCCGCCTTCTATCTTATTAGACGTGCAGTTGTGGCCGACGTGCTCATTTACTACCTGGAACGTGAGCCATGCCTCCTGTTAAATGGTGAAGCCCACTGGTCACGTGATCAATCAGGGGGGAGGACAGCCCTAATCCCGCGTAAACAACCACAACTATCCTCAAATATATAGACAAAGTGGACACTCTACGCTGTCGTAAGCCGTAAGCAGCCGTAAGCAGAAGTGAAACTAAGGTCACGTGACATCCCTTGACACCTCCCATCGACTTGCACAGACTGTCGACTTCTAGTATGGAGAACTTCAGTCGGTAGTAATTCAGGGTGTGCACATAAATTCACTGAGTTACTCTCGCCGTGGCAGACCACCCAGATACCCTTGAGTACTTTCTCGGTCCAGATATCGGCCCACTCGCAAAGGGTGCCCAGCCCCGGCATTTCGGATATTCTCCCAAACTAGTGCTACAGCTCACAACGACGGTAAGATTGAACATATACACCGCCTTCAAGTCTAGATTGAAGTCCTAAAACAACAACAGTACTCGAGATCTCGAAATATGTCGACCATCAATATTCCAGAGTATATGAAACGCCCGGCTCTGCAGCCACGGCGCCTCAGAGTGGTTGGCATTGGGGCAGGAGCTTCGGGGCTCTTACTAGCGTACAAGATCCAAAGGAACTTTGACAATATCGACTTGACAATATTCGAGAAAAATGATGGTCAGTACGAACTTCAATAGTCTCCGTGGTTCTTAAGACTTTAGTGCTGACTCCGACACAGGCGTCGCGGGAACGTGGTACGAGGTAGGTATTCTGCTCTGACCAAGGCAAACGAAAGTTTGGAACCCTGATGCTAACTATTACTAGAACGTCTACCCTGGGTAAGAAGAACGTTCGGCAGGGATTTTCGGCGGGATGCTCATTATAGGTACAGTTGTGCATGCGACAATTTCTCACATACATACACCTATTCTTTCGAGCCTAAGACGGATTATGAAGCCACATTTTCAACGTCGCAGGAGATCAGAGGGTATATTCGGCCTAGGTGAAAAGCTCACGGGTCCTATTCTGACTGGACTGCAGGTATTTCGAGAATTTCTGCCACAAATATGATCTCGGCAAATATATCAAGCTCAGGCATGCTGTAAACAAGTGTCAATGGAATGATGCTACAGCAACTTGGTCTGTCTCGACACTCAATACCAAGACTGGAGACACCCAAATCACATACTGTGACATTCTAGTAAGCGCCACTGGAGTACTCAACGCATGGAAATTGCCCAATGTGCCTGGTCTGGATAGCTTTCGCGGTCCTATTGCACATAGCGCCAAGTGGGATCCTACAATCGATGTCGAGGATAAAGACGTGGTGTTGGTCGGTAATGGGTTAGTATGCGGATCTTCTGGGGAGACATTCCTGATACCTTACCATCTATAGGTCATCTGGAATTCAAATATTACCCGCCATTCTACCCAAGGTCAAGAGCGTATCGGTCCTTATCCGCTCTCCCGCCTGGATTGTCACACCGTTCGGGAACAGTGCTCCCCGAAAGTTTACCGAAGAGGAGAAGAACCATTTTGCAAGCCGTCCCAATGACCATTTGGCACTTCGGAAACACGCCGAGGCTACCAACAATGGGCTCTTCAGAATCTTTCTGAAGAACACACCCGAAGGTAAAGCGGCCAGAAAGGCGTTCACAGCCCAGATGAAGAGCATCCTAGCCGACCACCCTCTGACGGATCGGCTGATCCCGGCCTGGAGCTTGGGTTGCCGCCGACTCACACCGGGAGTGGGATTCCTAGAAGCATTGAAACATCCAAAAACGCACGTGTATCACGAAGCCTTGGCTGAAGTAACACCCACAGGAGTCACTACCTCAGAGGGCAAGAACATCGACGCCGACGTGATCATCTGTGCCAGTGGGTTTGACACGTCATTCAGACCAACATACCCGGTGCTGGGCCGCAATGGACAGGATCTCAGAGATATCTGGAAAGAGGAACCCAAAGGATACATGGGTATTGGAGTGCCCGACTTCCCGAACTATTTGACCTTCCTAGGGCCGAATTGTCCAATTGGTAATGGTCCTGTCCTCGTTGCCATTGAAGCACAGGGTGACTATATATGCAAATTAATCCATAAGATTCAAACCGAAGATATCAGGTGAGTACCTTGAGGTGTTGTTGCTTGTTTGGGACTGGAGAGAAGCCCCTTAACACGGGTTGCTTGGTTCGAGTCTCGAGTTTTCGGATCGCATCTGACTGACGAGGTACAGGACCGTGGCGCCTAAGATGGAGGCCTGTGATGAGTTCATGGAGCACAAAGACATCCTTTTCTCGACGACCGTGTGGAGTGAAGACTGCAATTCCTGGTACAAATTGAAACACAGCAACAAAATTGCCGCCATTTGGGTCGGCTCTACCGTTCACTATCTTCGGGCAGTGGAGCGACCTCGTCTGGAAGACTGGGAATACACATATCTATACAAAAACCGATGGTCATTCTTAGGTAGTGGCCTAGGTCCTGATGACGTCGATCCGCAAGCTGACCTGGCATGGTACATACGACAAAGAGATGATTCGCCCATCATCGGGAGCAAAAAGGTTTATGAAGGTCCGTGGGTGGGGAACCGAGGAGAGAATGTGGTCGGTGGAGGAAACAAGAAGAAAGAGGAGGTCAAGACGACTCCGGCTACAGAGGGGCTAACCGCAGGAACATAACCGCGTGAGCAAGTCGCACGCCCAGCGGTCATGATTGGAATACACCGTAACAACCAAGAGCATTGCACGGGCGCCTAGTCCTCTTGAAGAGCTTAATATCATGAATTACTTTCCGAAGGCAACATGCTCTATCTCACAGCACTATTTTCATTGCCAATTCGTACGTAATCGGCCTTCAGAACATGAAACATACTCGAGAGTAAGAGTGGCAATACTCGGGCCGCTGTAGGAAAGGACTCAAGTCAAATGCACTTCCGATACGATGATCGAAAAGTGCCAACATACCTCTGAGAGGGAGGAGACCATACCTTCCTTCGGCATAATGTCCCCACTACACACCAGCTCGCCACGATGGACCCTCATTCGGAAGATCCAGATGGGCCGGCGGTGATTGATAGCCGCCACCGAGTTCCCGGAGATCCGCCATGGGAATCCACTCCTCTTGTGCGCAATATATCGGTCAGTAAATCTGGCATTCTTCAACCGGAGACACGGGATCGTCAATTGGAGACTGTAATACTGCAGCACCTGGAGTGTCGCAACTGTCAACCATCAATCGACAATGGCCCATGCAGAAGGAACTGAGACCGCCATCGTCACCGGCGCTGCCCAGGGTATCGGGCGTGCCATTGCACGAAAGCTGGCATCGCGCGGGATCAATATCCTGATCGCAGATATCAAAGAAGACGCCGGCAAAGCAACAGCTGAGTCGATCGCGAAAGAGTTCGGTGTCGATGCCGCCTTTGTACGAGCGAATATGACCAAAGAAGAGGATATCAAGAATATGGTCGAGGAAGTGGTCAAGCGTTGGGGTAGACTGGACTGGGCAGTCAACAACGCTGGAGCTGGCGAAATGCTCGAGGACAATGAAGACAACATAAGTGCCGCGGACTTTGATCGGCTTGCAGCCCTTGACCAGCGGGGAGTCTGGCTTTGTCAGAAATACGAGGCGGCACAAATGCGGAAGCAAGAACTCAGAGTACCCAAGGGCACAAAACCAGAGCAAGGAGGGGTGCCTCACAGAGGCGCAATTGTCAACGTTGCTTCAATGTGCGGACACGCCTCGACTGGAATGCCTTCCTACACAGCAGCGAAACACGCAGTTCTGGGCATCACAAAGTCCGGGGGCATGTACTACGGACCATTCGGAATCCGATGCAATGCCATCTCGCCCGGCCCGGTCACAAGCCCGGAGTTCTTCAGATTCCTGGAAAACCACGAGTACTACGCCAAACAAGCGAAGGGGTGGAAGGACCGATGTCCGCTACAGAGGTGGAGCACCTGTGAAGAGCAGGCCAACGTGGCCAGCTTCTTGCTGAGCGGCGAGAGTAGTTATGTGAATGGCATAGACATCCTTGTGGATGGCGGGATAACAACCGTTATCAATTCCTATTAGGCATCCATGTCCACCTCAGTTCCTCGTGAAAGATGCTGCGGTTATCGACTGTGAATTTTACCTTTCCAAGCCCCAAATTGAATAGATAAAACAGTGATAGAAACGTTGCACCCGCGATCGATTGTGATGCGACGTGGACACAAGAACTTGATGGAATCCACTGCATCGGTGATCCATATTATCACCATGGTCCGTGCGTGACAAAATTGAAATAGTTTTACTAGCCATTCTGCATCCAGGCTATTTGTTCTCGGTGCAACCTGGGGATGCATGGAGGCTGCTCTCAAAGCTCAATGCCTTGTCCAAAACTTTCTGTGAGCCAAAAGGCGGCGAAATGTGATTACAGCATTCAAGAACAACACATACAGAGCGAGGGGAAGCCAGACCATGGGTTGGGACGAGCATTATTTAAAACTGCAATCGAATATCTGCGCATTGTTTTATCCCTCTCTGCTCCTCGTTCTAGCTTGTACTTTTCATCTGTTAGATCGGCAAGGTCTCATAGACAGGACCAGGGCTTAGACGCGCGACCTAAGCTTCTTATACGTTTCTTCCTGAAATCTCTTCAGTACTTTCAGGACCAGAGGGTCGGCAAACATCAGTAAAGAAGACAACAGGATTCCGACCACTCCATTTTTTCGGTCAACCCACTGCAGCCGGTTAGGTTCCAAAACAGCATTGCATTGCTCAAGAGCTTGAAGGCTTACCCAGTAACAATTTGCGAACCCACTCCATTGAATACTTCCAGCTGCCATTCCCGTCTCCAAATATTCTAGGTTGATGACGACTCCAAGGCCGAAGTTCTTCGGACTACTCGTAGGAATTTGCGGCAAGAGATCTAGGCCGCCCGGGGTGTAGTGTGTCTCGGAGCGCATCCGCGCAACTGTAGCTTCCAGGTATTTGGAAGTGCTCAAGCAGGGTGTGAAGAGCTGTTCAATCGAAGCCTGGCTTAAAATTGCCGACTGCTCGTTCTTGGGAAAGATTGTCCCGTGCAGGATTTTGCAAAAGTCCTCGGCCGTGCTCCAGAGACCTCCACCGCCGTTGTGGTGCCCTGACCTGGCATACTGACACCCAGCATTCTCTTCAGCGAGTTTCATTGACCCATCTGGTTGTCTCCAATGAGTGCCTGTCAAACGATCTCGAAACCGCGCATCTTGGAGCGGCTCAAAGGTGGTGTTTGTCACTCCCAACGGCGCGAAAATATATCTCTCAAAGTATGCTCCAAGCGATATACCGCCATTGAGCCGGGATATCTATACAAATTCTGTGAGTCCAATATCGTGTTTTGAAGCTCTTAGCTTACTAGTTGTGCCATCCAATCCATGCCAACCGAATAAGTCCATCCCTCTCCGGGGTCGAATAGCATTGGGTATTGCAGATCGTCCTAAGCATTGATCAGTGGGGTTCCTGCTGTATGCGGCTTTACCAACAATGTTTCCACTCTGCGAATTTGTCTGTCTACCAGTGTATTTGCTCCATTTGAGAAGGTCCAGCTCTGAGATATCAACACCAATCCCACTCTGGTGGCTTAGTATCTCCCGGATGGTGGGGTACCTCTTAGGGCTGCCCAGTAAAGGTGTTCCATCATGAGACCAGCCTTTGAGCAGTGGTAGAGTCTTGAGTTCTGGTAAGATATCCGTTGGAATTGTCTCAAGAGTAACTTGACCCCGCTCCACGCATTGCAGTACCGCAATGGTGACGACTATCTTTGTACAGGAGGCAACCCAGAAAACCGTTTGACCATCTACTTCGGAATCATGTTCTGAGCCTAGAAACCGTGGACCTCTGGCGGCGTCGTACAAGATATTCCCTACATTTGTGTTATTTTGGACTCATGATGAATTTCTTCCCGCTCCGTGCGAGAGGAGGCACTTGCCATCACGATCGAGAGAACGAATTTGCATACCAGGGCATCCATCAGGGCGCCCGGTAACCTCCTCAAAGATACGCGAGATTGCGGCATCCATCGTATCCTGCTGCGTCAACAATATTCGGGTACTTGAGCCAAAAGGAATGATGATTGGATAGGATTCATGCTTCATTCTTAAAGATCATGAGTAATTATCCGCACGGGCAGTGGGTCTCAACATGAAGGGAGCCGAAATGCCGGGCTTGCTCCCTAACCACTGTAATATCATCGTACGCCATGACAGATTCCAGCTAGGCTTAATGGGCCGTCCTCTCCATGGGAAAATACCAACCAGTGGATCAAAACTGTGAAAGGAGGATTGTAGAACATCACAAAGCACCGCGCTTAGATAAAGCTCCTTGCGCAAACTACCAACACTGCGGAGCATGTACGTAGTGCTCTACACACTGCCAAAGGCCTCTCATTGTTTGGTGTCATTTCCCCCAAGTTGCAGTATCCATGCAACGCCGTCCAGCATCTCGCTGACAGCCTCCCGCGCCCCTGGTAAGCCCGCCATCATGTGTATACCATGAGGAACCCCTTGGAGCAACTTCAGTCTAGTTGGGACCCTACCAAAGTGAGCTGTGGCATCACTTCAGTCAGCAAAGTGTGGCTTACCCCTTCTTCTCCAGAGCTTGTTTCAGCGCTATTCCTTGGTCACGCATAGGGTCAAACTCGGTGACGACGATCGCTTAATTTGCGGCAGATTAGCCTCATTCCAGACCACCGGCTCGGAATGTGTGCCGCATACCTGTAGGCGGAAATTTCGCCAAAACGGGTGACAACAGTGGCGAGATCAGCGGCTCACGGCGTCGCTCTGGGAAGTACAAATCTGAATAGGTCAATTTTATTCTCGACAGCCACAAGAAATTTTGTTTGCTCACCGAAGCAATATGTCATCGCCTCTGCATTTAATAGCGGTGCATTGGCATGCTCGTACCAGCTCAAGTTGGTGTACTCGCCTGCTGGGAAATGCAAGGGGTCGCAAGTAACCGGGACTATCTTCAAATCAGCGATGTAAGCTACAGCATAGGACCTACGCGGGTCGTACTGTTCATGAGAAGTCCAATCACGCGATTCTGGAGCGTCTCCTGTAGCACTTGAAAGGCGCCGCCAGCAAGACTGCTGCCAGCGCTGCTGCTTGCTAGGATAATCCTCGACGCGTCGAATCCGTATGCCGCAGAAGACTCCAGCAGCTACTGTTGGTTAAAAATGCACCTTGTCATAGGGCTGGCTCCTCTGGATGCTCACGTATTTAAGGGCGTCGACGCAATCGTCTAGCGGCACCGGGAATTTGTGCTCAGGGCTCCTGTCAGATGATAATTAGCATTCTCACGGAGTAAAACAATGTAGCAGGTACTTGCAATCGGTAATGTATGCTTGCTGCCATGAAACCCAGCTGGCCGACCGCCTTTCGGCACAATGCGTCCTCGACACCGTAATCGCCGATTACCCAGCCTAAAAGCTCCCGGTGTCAATGTGGCCATGATCCTGTGAATGAACGACAGAATCTTACCGCCGCCGTGAATGGCAACAATGAGTGGTAAACGTGACTCATTTCTCTGCCTCTTGATCGGTTCGTAAAACAAAATACTTATTTCTTTGCCATCTCTGGTGGGACACTGCTTCCAGAATACACGAACATCCTCATCGTCCTTCGCATCGGCCTTTAGCTGCTCCTCGGATCTGCGAAGAACGCTGAACGAACGGTCATCCGGGAAGTCCTGAGGTTTGAGGGCGGGGAATTTGTCTACGGGCCAATTCAGACCGGCGTAATATTCGGGAGGGTGTGCAATTGCAGTCATGGTCGCACTTCAAGAGAATACTAACCACCAGTGCAAGCAAGGACTATTCAAGGGGTCGGAGCGTTCTCATATGCATTTGCAAGCCATCACATTACGGGCCCCCGGCCGACACGCTCGGCTTCATCTAAGTGTGGACGCAGCCCGCACCACGGTGCAGACACCCCGCCCACTACTAAAAGCCCGGAATCCCGAACCCTTTGCTTGTCAGAGATAGGTCAGATGGAAAGCAGCTGAGACAGAGCCTCTTCACGAACATTGCAACATCAAAGGTATTCCTGGGTGAGCCTTCTACTACAAAGCATGCTATGGCTAACAGTGACCATTTAGAACAGGGCACCTATTTTTCATTATACCCGAATTCTTCAAATCTCAGAACCGAGGTTTGAGAGACTGAAATCGAGATGGGTGGCGCAATGCAGAAATCATGGTCCGACAAGACATTCGTGGTTACCGGCGGCTGCTCTGGGATTGGGCTTGCAACTGTTCAACAATTGCTTGAACATTCATCAACCGTACATGTCATTGACCGCCAGAGCGAGCTGCCTAAGGCCTTGCTCGAATTGCAAGCCAAGAGACTCCATTTTTACCCTGGGACCGACGTTTCTTCACGTCAAGAAGTGGCGGCGACATTCAAGAAAATCTTCGCCACCAGTCCAGTCATCGACGGGCTCGTGAACAGTGCTGGAGTGAGTCCGGCGAGCGGAGAGCTTCTGGACACCGACGAAACATTCCACTCAAACATCTCTATCAATCTTGTGGGAACTTGGAACGTGTCAAGCGAAATATTGAAACGCTTCCAAGACGAGAAGAAGACTCACCCCGACTTCCAGCCGTACCGCTCGAAAGCAGGAGTCTCAGGGAGTTGTAGCATCGTCAACATTGGATCCACAGCCTCTGTCCAGGGGTATAGCGCCATGGGGGCATATGTTGCCTCCAAACACGCGGTTCTGGGACTAACACGTTCCTGGGCGATTGACTTTGCACAATTCGGAGTCCGCGTCAATCTCGTAGCTCCGGGCATAACGAGAACTCCTTTGCAGGCACAATTCGACAGTCCTAGTCGAGGCGATGTAGTGAACGAGACATTGAAGAAGATTCCCTTGGCGAGACTGGCAGAGCCATTTGAAGTTGCAAATACAATCGTCTTCCTTCTGGGAGATGAGTCGTCTTTCACGACTGGCCAGGCTCTCTGTGTGAGCGGAGGATATCCATGAAAGTTGTCAAGGATCGTTCTATTTAAAGGCATCCTCCTGGGGCGTCCTGGACTTGACTCGCCTCGTGTCTACCTACCATGTGACTGTTCTGCTGGACTGCTTAGAAGTTTCGGGACTAGATGTGAGTCGAACTGGTAGAACGCCAAAAAGTCACATAACGAGGCTGTTCTCAAAGACCTCAGATAATTGCCTGAGAGCTCATTCCTGGCCTGGCATCCTTGACTGAGAAACGCGGCGCGCTTAAACTGCTAGACTGGGCCTTCTTTCCCAGCCGTTACAGCCAGGTTATCGATCTGTAGGCGCAGGCTACCAAAGATCGTACCTAAACAGCAGGCGAGCTCGCTAGCTAGATTTCTCATTCCTGATGCTAGAAGGTATATGCAGAGTACGATTGAGATGTCCTTGGTCAGACACCATTAGTAAGACGTAAAGTCCTGTGACTCTGTGGCCGTGTGTCGGCGTAACGTTTCAGAAAGACATCTGGAATAGGAACCCAACGGTCACGTATGTAATCAGCGAAGCCCTTTCCCAGAGCATCTAACCGGGCGCTGGAACTGACGCCCCGTAAGAGAATGCCGTAAATGACAAAGTGAACAGCCTGAATGCCAGGAAGCTCACATCTCTCCAGCCGGTAAATGTCCTTCCACTCTTCGTCCATGAGCCGAATCATTTGCGTCTTGTCTAGGAAGCTGCGAAGCCAGTCCCATTCGTCAGGCTCTCGGACGAAGAAGCCGGCATTGAGATTTGCCCCTTTGTCCCCAGACCGGGCAAGGACCACGTCGCCTAAGCGGGCCAGGGAGCTTGGACCGAATTTGTGTAGAGGCACTGGCTGCTGGGGCTCATAGTCATGCCTAGGAGACATATCCTCATACGCTGGCGGAGAAAATGTTTTCTCGACCGACACAGTGTCGTCATCCCTGGACAAAACATGTACCTGCTCTTCGAGCCTCGCCTGTGGTATAAGACAAGGGCAATAGGCGAGGTAAGGTTTGGGCTCAAGTAGTCTCCAGTCCATGCTGCCGTGCATGCCTGAATAATGCTGCAACAGGGTCTCGAGAAATGCCCGGGTCAAGGCCAGCAACGTGGAGCGGTTCTTAGCCTGACCAATTACTCTGATGGCCGTTGAACTTCGTAGCTGAGATCTAGGGTTTGTTTCGGGAAGGCCACACACCTGGAATTCCAAGGTGTCGAAGTTGTCGAGCTCTTTCTCCTCTGAAAGCCTGTACCGGATCTGCTTTTCGTGCAACTTGAACTTTTCGAGCGTTGCATAACCAGTGGCGTTGAGGGTGTACTCACACTGCCAGCCACCTTTGTAGAATATTGCAGCTTTGGTCGTTGGGGGAGGAGGCAGTCCCTTCGCTCCACTTACCCGTACCCTGTCTTTTCCTTCTTCCTCGATCCGTAAATTCGACAGATCTGCTTTCGAGTCGCTGTGCAGGTATATATCGCCCTGGATTTCGTATAACAATTGGGATTTGACGACATCTCCTGTGACAAAACCCCTGGTTCCCTCGTGTTTTGTGATTAGGCATGTGCCATCGGCTGCGATCTCTGCAATTGGGAAGCCGATGTCGACGAGTTGATCCAACGGAAACTGGAAAAATTCGCAGAAATTTCCTCCCGAGCCATAGCCACTGCACTCGATCAAGTGACCTGCAACGAGACTTCCTGCGAGTTGGTCGTAGTCTCTATCTGACCAGCTATGCCACCACCAGGCAGCGCCGACCACAGGGCTTGCATCGGCCACTCTGCCACCTGCCAGTCTGAGTGTAAGGTATGCGACATAAGCACGGCAAGACTTACAAATCACAATGTCACAACCAAGATCCAACGCCCGTTTGACTCCCCGAGCCCCCACGTAGGCATGTCCGCTGACGAGTTGGAAGTTTTCCGGGCTTTTGAGGAAAGTGACGGTCTCCTGAGTGAGGAACTTTGCGTTGTTGTCCCCATCGAGATGAACAAACCCTTTGCCTTGGGATTCCTGGAAAACCGACAAAACATCGTCCCCACTCAGATACCCGACCCTAAGGTCAAGACCCTTTTCGCGAACCTAGACACCCCATCAACTTAGCGTCTGCAAACGTTTGCCTGATGTCAGGACACGCCGTGTGACGCACAAGGCCATTCACCACTTTTGCCATGCCTTCTGGGTTAAGAGCACCGCCGTTAACAATCAGCTTGATTTTGTGCTTTGCGGCGGGCTCTAAGGATAGGCGAAGACCCTCAAGGGCGTTTGGCTCATACCCCGGGTGCAGGCCTTCACTGAACCTTTCCGCATTTTGAGCCAAGTTCGCCTCTAATCAAGTCACAGTGATTTAGTACGAGGTCTTGTTCAGACACGACAGAAGATGCTCACCAGCAAGATAATCTCCTGTCACGACATCGATAGGTCCCAGGACACACTGACGATACATCTGGTACCCAGCATCGCAAGCTGCACCCGCGCAGTTCCCGATGCGCACAGCTCTGCGTCTTGCGGAAGGCATGGCTCCACACGATGAGTATATGCTCTCGAAGGGTCAACACGACCTGCAGTGTACTATAAATTTGAGAATTCAGAAACAATCATCCCGTCGTTGAGCCTTGTGTTCATGTGTAGGATAATTCGGCATCTCGGCCATCCGGCGTTAGAAAATGGGGTGGTTGTTATCTTGGTCGAACATATTACTGGCTCACCTTTACCTTTACACACACCATGAAAAAGTGACAAAGCTACAACGGCCTCTGCCGAGGAGTTACCAGAGAAGTGCAGGTAGTATGAAATTGTATAAAAGAACTAGGCTCCGCCATCAAAACCTGTTGCACTCCGGATTGGGTTTGGCGCTGGCGCGCTTCCAAATCAGGTTTAGCGCAGAATGCACCGCGCTGCCCCTCTACCAGCGCGCACCTCTCGCCTGCTTAGTTCTAGTTGACGCAATCGATCAATTCAATCTGCTTTCTTTGTCAGTCCAACAAAACCAAGGCCGCATCTAAGGAGGACCCATGCAGGCTGTTGCGTAAAGCCGGTCCGCCTGCACGCTGGCGCGCCATTATGATTCCCTTGTTCCATATGCCGGGCACTTCTCCGTCAATCGGTGGCTGTCATTCAAGACATCGGCAGCGGAGATATCTTCATACGACATCAATATCTCTATCCCCAACTCTACTACTCGAAAAACCCGAGTCCTGTGATTCCGCGTTTATACAGCGATGCTCATCCCTGGAAACATGATGTAGATATCGGTGGTGAACATGATAACTATAATAAGAACAAGCCCGGTATCGAAAGATTAAGGTAGGGCATCAGAGAAGATTGATGGAATGGTGATACTGATTGGTTAATGCCTTGGTCGTGGAGAAAATCCACTGTCTCTTTTTGGCGCACAAAGTTCGAAGAGTCACTAACGTAGTTTATAACTATAAGCGAGCCGCCCACTCCCCACCGCGACACGTCTCCTTTGCGTTCAAGACAAGATTCCTCTACAAGCAAACATAGCCTCTGCTTGGTACGAAGCCCGGATGATTTTGCCCGTTAAATCTATTCAAAGCAACCAAAATCTAAGCATAAGAGCTGTAGCAAAGCTTTACGACGTCCGACGTGAAACACTCCGCGACAGAGTTGCTGGTCGGCCTGCACGACGCGATACTCCTGCCAACCAGAGCTCCGAACCCGTTTTTCTCGTCGATACGGCTATCAACGAGCCAAATGTGAAGATTCAAAGGGCTATTAGCAAGTGGCTTGCACTGGTTCGGAACACCAAAGCCAAGTATGGGATATTGGACGATGACACCTGCAACTTTGACGAGACCGGCTTTATGATGGGCATCATCTTCGCCGGGATGGTGTGACGACCTCGGAAAGTCGTGGGAAGGCCAAACTGGCCCAGCCGGGCAACCGGGAGTGGGCCACGGTGATTCAAGGCGTCAATGCTCAAGCCTGGGCCGTCCCGCCGTTCATCATCCTCGCCGGTCAATACCATCTGGCGAACTGGTACACCGAGTGCAATCTTCCCGCCGAATGGGTGATCCAAACCACCGATAATGGCTAGACCACCAATGAAACAGGCCTCGATTGGATCAAGCACTTCGACCAGCACACTTCACCTCGGACGAAAGGCACATATCGACTACTGCTGATCCTCGACGGCATTTGAGCTCTACTGCCAGAATCGCAATATCATCACGCTCTGTATGCCTCCGCATTCCTCCCACTACCCCCACCCAGCCTCTCGATGTTGGCTGCTTTGGGCCATTAAAGCAGGCGTACGGTCGCCAGATCGAGGGCTTGATGCATGCACATGCCACCCATGTGAGCAAGCTGGAGTTCCTGTGTGCCTTTCGTGAGGCCTTCTTTGCCGTCATAGAGGCAAAGAACATTCAAAGAGGCTTTGCAGGAGCCGGCCTTGTACCGCACGATCCAGAGAGGGTTCTGTCGAAGCTCGACGTCCAATTCCGGACTCCCACTCCGACTGGCCCCTATTAGCTTCGGCCACCCCTTTGGTTTCGAAGACACCGCAGACCCGCCGGAGACGGATTCACAGTCCAGGCATATTAAAAATCGCATCTCCCCGCATCAAAATAGCTCTCCGACGTCAATTATAGCCGCGGTGGACAAATTAACTGAGGGTGCGACGGCCGTGATGCACCAAATGGCGCTTCTTCGCGCCGAGAACTCTTATCTCCAAAAGGCCAATGAAGCATTAAGTAAGCGCCGAAGAGCCAAAAGAACACGCGTCCAGCAGGGAGGATCACCTGGTATACAAGATGCACATGATTCGGTGGATGACGAGATCACGCAAGAAACCCAGCAAAGTGGTTATCGCGCAGGACGGGCTTGTCCGAAGACACGGTGCTGTGGCGTCTGGGCATAATGCGCGCACCTGTCAAGAGGTCATAGAAATGCCTGATTCATCTGATTCCGATATCCATTCTGAGTGTTGTGGTGGCACAGTCGAGGATGACTGTGGTAAAGTCGTGGGAAGTGGCCCGCTCGCTTGAAAAGTACGCTAATGTTTACCTACATATCCTCGGTGAGGGTATGAACTTTTCAACTTCCTTTGCCGATAGAACAAATACGTGGAATTGTCCAGGTGGGTGACCTCTGCAAATTAAGCCCGACTGGCCGAGGCGGCAGGATACCTATTCATTATACGAAATCCCGCCAATCTCAGCATTGGCCATTAATAAATGCGCTCCGAAACTCGAGCCGGTAAGATGTGTTAAATGAATATCCTGCAACCGAGATTGATGACATTCTAGAGTATTTGGTTTAGTGTCTCACCCCCAGATCAAAGCCGAAGCCACGCGGCTCTAGAAGAACTGTCTCCGGCCAAATCCACCCTGGATGTTGATAGACCGCCTTGCTCTAGGGAGCCCCTCCTGTGTGGTTTTGATAGTGATTTAAGGGCACTGACAGTCTTCTTTCGGCGGCAAGAGTGGGTATTGTCATCTTCCGCAGTTGATATTTACCCCGGAACCAAGAGTATGCGCAGTATCAGCAACCCAGGTAGGCTTTTCGGCACATCGGAGCTCCGCAATGGTTCACTGACGGGACGCCTCGAGCTCTTCAGCGCACACAACATCGTTGGGCCGCTCCTAAAAGTTGACAACAGTAGCTGTTCGCCTAAGAGAGGATACTATTCGATCCGACAGGCAATACATACACCCAAAGTTTAGTTTCAAGAGGAGAGGAAGTTGCCAGGGCTGTCCTCCGAGCTGCTATTTCAGACCGGGACCTATCGACAGTCCCTAAATGATCTGTTGGTTCCCATCCAAACAGTCAACCGACCTTCATTACCTTTGAGCTGCAGTATCCTGGTTGTAGAGTCGACCAGATACCTTGAACGGCTCAGCCTACACCTTAGATTCTCCGCTCATAGTACAAGGTTGTCAAGATAATCGATCGATTCCATCATTCTCATTGGCGGTATGATGCCGAGTTCACAGTGCTTATTGATCAACCCGCGACCATGGCAGAACATTCCCTGCCGTCAAAATATCCTCTCTTCTGTCCCTAGAACAGAGCATATCCTAGGACGCTTTGGAGTACTCCGATGAGCCCTCAAAAACAACATTTCTTGGTAGCCAAAGACAGTACGACGCCGCAAGATCTCACCAATAGACTCTCACGTTTCGAAAATGAGACAAAGTTCCGGATCTTTTTTATTCGTTGCTGACCGGTGGATAGAACTAAACTCGGGATTTCGGTGTGAACACAGAAGATAGCCAAAAGCAAAGCGTCCGAGGCACCGTTGCCCTGCCAAGGCCAGTATCGGCTCGTGGTACTCGGAGAATGTGGTTTCCACTGTCTTGAAAAGCTCTTGCTATTCTATTGTTTTGCATAAGCTATTTCTCATACCAGCAGAAATGAAAGGGACACAGCGTATCTTCACTACTGCAGAGGTCTCTGAGAACAACACCATTGAATCGCTCTGGTGTATTATTGATGGCGAGGTCTATGATCTCACAGACTTCGCCGATGCACATCCTGGAGGCTCTGTTGTGTTACGAAGAGTGGCCGGTATCGACGCAACGGACGCTTTCTACAGCCTGCACCGCCAGGAAGTGCTGACAAAATATCGTGATCTCTGCATAGGGGCGATCGAAGGGCGTCGGCCGTCCGTACTCAAGCATGCTCCAGGCAGCCTCAGCAAGGTGCCTTATGCAGAGCCGAACTGGTTAAGACGGTTATACAAAAGTCCATACTACAACGAGTCGCATCGGACCTTCCTCAAAGCTGTCAGACAATTCGTGGATGTTCATGTCTACCCCGAAGCTCAACAGAAAGAATTGGATGGGACATACATCTCGGAAAAACTGGTCGGCAAGATGGCACAAAACAACCTTCTTGCAATGCGCTTGGGACCCGGTCCTCACCTCCACAATCGCAAGTTGATGGGCTTTCTTCCAGGTGAACAATTTGACTATTTTCACGACCTCATTTTGTCACAAGAACTGTCCAGAACCGCAGCTCGAGGCTTCCAAGATGCCAACATGGCAGGCTTAGCTATAGGTCTAACAGCAGTACGAGAATGGGCATCGGATCCAAGACTTCGCGACCGCATCACGCAGGAGTGTCTTTCGGGTCACAAATATATCTGTTTAGCAATCTCCGAGCCATTTGCCGGGTCCGACGTCGCCGGTATCCAGACGACAGCGACGAAAACCAGCGACGGACAACACTATATCATCAGTGGTGTCAAGAAATGGATCACTAATGGGATGTTTGCCCACTACTTCGTCACTGGCTGCAAGAGTGAAACTGGATTTTCTGTGGTGCTTGTCCCTCGAGACGAAAACGTCCAGACTAGACCAATCAAGATGGCATACGGAACAACCGCCGCGACCGCTCTTATCGAGTTTGACGATGTCAAAGTGCCTGCCAACCACTTACTCGGCGAGGAGGGTAAAGGGCTGAAAGTTATTATGAGTAACTTCAATCACGAAAGGTTCTCCATGATCTGCTTCACCACAAGATGGATGAGAACTATCACGGAAGAGTGTTTCAAGTGGACACATCAACGCGTCGTCTTTGGCAAGCCCTTGATTAACCAACCCGTTATCAGGCAGAAATTGGCGCGAATGATATCAATGACCGAAGCGTGTCAGTGCTGGCTTGAGGAGGTCACTTATCAAATGAACTCACTAGACTATGAGGGACAATCCACCATACTTTCCGGCCCGATTGCTCTTCTGAAGTCATACGCGACTCACTGCGCACAAGAAATCGCCCAGGACGCAGTGAATGTCTTCGGCGGCCGTGGCTTGACACCGTCAGGCATGGGAAAAGTAGTCGAAATGTTTTACAGGACTTGCAAGTATGATGCCCTACTGGGAGGCGCTGAGGAGGTCCTAGCGGACTTGGGAGTGCGACAGGCGATAAAAGAAATGCCGAAAGCAATGCTCTAGACTTGAGCACCGTCTCCGGGTCGATGATAGACAGTTTGTTTACTCAGCAGAAGAGAAGATTTCCTAAAACTGCTCAGAGTCGAAATTTTCTAGATATTCCCCTCAGTTATAATAAATGAATAAGCTGAATGAAGATTGGCTCCCTTCTCTTCTTCCCGAAGCTCTGGGAAATCCTTCTGGACATGGATACCTCCTGTCCGGCAAAAACGAATCCGTTTGTTTGTCCTAGAGGCACAAGTTCAGGCATGAGTTGTGGGTGAGAGTAGGGGAGTCAAAGACGCCTCCAATATTCATCGTGACTCTGTTTCTTCTTTTCACGAGAGGTCCTGGCCATCCAATCGATAAAATTCATATACATGGCATGATCCTCGCTAAAAAGAGGTTTTATAGTCATGTCCGATGTGGGCGCAGTACCTGCTGCAGTTAGAGTCACGCACCGCCTTTACCGAAGGTGTTGGATAACAGGGACTGTACTGACGCTAGTATCTTTCGACCACCTTGAGACCGTCTAGCGTTGTTTCTTTGTAGTTGGGCTCGATCCATGGCATCTGACGGAACTCCTCTAGCTTGGCCTGGTTTGCTCGCTCGAGACACGTTGAGCGTCGAGAGGCGAATTGGAGAGAGATTTCGATCATCTCGACGACGAGTCCAGAGGGCGGGTGCGGAGTGATTGAAGTGCGCGAAGCTGACGATAGACGGGCTCGAAGACAAAAGGCAGCCCGCGGTTATGTCGTGTCCCTTCTGGCTGGACCCTGGGAGGGCGCCATAACGGTCACTTCGGCGCAGGGATGGGAGACCGGCGTAGTGATGCAAATGTAAGCAATGATTTAGTCACGTGACCGCGTAACTGGATGACTGCCAAGCCTTCGCGCTTTTGTCGCGTCCTGGAGTGGTATTCCAACAGTGCAAGCATCAGCACGACCAACCGGCTTATGATCTGCGTTCAATGTCGGAGACCGCGGTCGCCGCAACTCTTCAGGCTCTCTCGTCCGACGATATCGACCTCATCCATAATGTCCTCATCCGGCTCGAAGACGAAGCAGCCGAAATCAATGCCGCAGCCATCACAAGCGCCTTTTCCACCGTCGCAAATGAAAGGAACCAAGGTGGGGGACGCAAAGACGCGTGCTTGGATCTTATCCTGGCGTTGAGTCGCATGGAGTCGGAGAGCTCTCTCTACGCACGTTTCGAAGCTGCCCTCCAAGTCGCCGGCATTGAATTGACGATTAGCGCCCCATCTGAAGGGGCCTACCCTTCCTCTGCAACGTCAAACGACGACTCGCTCTATGCACACGCGGTGCAGTCGGACCGTCGTAAACTCCTATCACAATCTCTCGACTCATGGCGTTACGCCGTGCTGATCCAGAGGGATGCCTGGTTGGATCAACAGGATCCTGCCCTAAATCAAATGGCAGACGCGGTCTACAGGCACAACTTGCTCCGGCGAGCGCTGACCCATTGGTGTCATCTCAACAGGGAAAAATTACAAATGAAGATGATCGCAGAGAGCTTTCGTGGCTGCCGAGATGCCACTTTTGGTCTGAAAATGGTGACCCTGGTCTACCGCGAAGTTGTCTTGAGGCGGGTTCGGGATGAAAGACTCATATACAAATCTTTGGGCGTCATCACGGGCCGCGCTCATGGTGTCCAAATCCTTGAGATGATGGCCGACGAAGTGGCCCACCGACGGGCGATCAAGACTGCTCTCGGACGGATGATGTCAAAGAGACGGCAGACAGGAGAAAATGAAAGCAAAGCGGCTCCTTTCTACGAATCACATGTGCTGCGAAGGACGTCCGACCGATGGGCGCAGAAAGTCCGGACGGTGCAACGCGACGAAGCCCGGGCAGATGCAGCTGTCGACTACTTTGCCCTGAATAAAGGTGTCAGCAAATGGCGTGCAGCAGCACGAATTAGAAGGGAGGAGAGAAAAGCACGGACAGCCAGAGAGCAGTTTCTCTTCCTCAAATACTTTAGAAAATGGCAGACCGCGGTCAAAGACATCAAGTCCCAACGATACGGGATGGCCTACAAAGCCATGCGGAAGAAGGTGAAGATGAATGTGGCGCGAGCCGCGCTCCACGTATGGAGGAACCAGATCCAGCACATTGGAGAGATGAGCACCACTGCGGCAGATTTTCGAATTTTGATGGCAGAAGAAAATGCTAAGAGGATGGCCCATGATGCGCTCACCGCTATTTTTCAGAAGACGATGGCGATCAAGGAGAAGAAGGAGGAAGCCGATTTGCTCTGCCGCGTTCATTTGATCAGGAGAGTTTACGTCTTCGATTCAGACTCGGGATGGCACGCGCAGACTCTGGACATATTGGCGAGCCAGAAGAAAGCTGACGACTACCGCGAGAGCCGAATTGAGTCCATGGCGGTTGGCACAATACGGAAGATGGGACATCAGACTTTCAGAACTCAGAGGTTGGGGGAAGAAGCCGAAGCTTTTCGGGGCCGCCGGGATAAGAGGGAGATGAAGGGATTGCTAGACACCTGGAGGCGCAAGACGGCGGGCCACCGTGGTGACACCACGGGCCAGGAGAATTTACCACCTGTGACGCCGGCCGCGAGGCGGACGCAGTTGTTGGCGAGCACGACACCAGCCTACACGCCCGTGTTGAGCCTTGGAGGACGACTTGAAGATATGAATGATGACGAAGAGACCGTTCAGTCGCGCGAATCCAGCCTACCGACGCGATTATGAGCATGAGGATGAAGCGTATGAGCTATGATTGCGCGCCGTGGAATTAACTATTGGATACCTTATATTATGAGATGAATGACGGTTGGATCATGTTGCTGTCGAGCTCTCCGAAGTTGAATTGACCTTGGCTAAAGCTCAGTCGAATGTTGACGGGTCGGAATACTGACGTGTTTGAATCTGGCAATTATTCTGAAGACAGGCGCCTTTTATTCGTCAGTGTGTGGTATATTGCACGGTATATGTCTGTCAGTATTCGATACCTAGTCCTACAGACAACTGACCAGTCCTACAGACAACTGACCTAGTCCTAGAGACAACTGACCAGTCCTACAGACAACTGACCTAGTGCTACAGACATCTGACCTAGTCCTAGAGACAACTGACCAGTCCTACAGACAACTGACCTAGTCCTACAGACAACTGAGGGTGCAACATACAGCAAGTGCTTGCATAGGCAGCCAGACTCACTCCACTGGACACTGAAGAGATGCAACTGAGCTTAGCCGGCACCGGTTGCCAAGCGATCTCGATTGAGGAGAACGTACTGTCTGCTGGCGAAGAAAAAGAATCAAGCGCATAGAGATCCTGCATTGGCATCACCTCTTGACCAGTTGCTATATTGGCATAGACGGCGGACCAACTGTCATCCAAATCCTACCAGCTCCAATGTCCCAGCTGCCTGCCAGATTAGCCGTGCTCTAGGAACTTTCTGATTTCAGAGTAAAAGCACCATGTGCTCCCATTGGCTAGGGAATGTGCATTCCTGCGTGGTTGATATAGGCTTAGACAGCTCGGTTCATAACGTGAGCCAGGATCTTTGCAGGATTGCAAATATGCGGTTTTGTCGGCCAGCGCCGTGATGGCTCAACGGCTAGGAGTCGATGTGGAAGAAGCTTCGCCCAATGACACGAGGGCAACAATGCCTTGCCTTAGGGCTAGTGGTATTCTACATAGACCCTGACCTTAGCCTGACTAAAGAACTTATTTCAGGCCATCAACCCCACTATCGGTAAGCTTGTCCTTCGGCCCGGAGTTGCCGCCTACTGGCTGCATTTGCTACATTACCCCGAACCCTGTGTAACCCCTCAAAATCTGTGCACTCAAATCCGCACCACGCGTTCAACCAGGCCAAACTCCAGGGTCTGCCTCGGCTTACTCCGCTACTGGGACCCGCTCAGGCTGTTTTACCTTGGCAATGGCCTGGAAGTGCTGTGGTCCAATTCAGGAGGCGTCCAGGCTAAGTTCGGGCGAAACTCAAACGAGTAAAGCTGGTTCTATGCCTAGGCCTGCTCCTCGACCCCCTCAACTGATGGAAGCAGGGACAGGCTATGAATGATCTACCAAGAAAGATGTCTGAGTGGTGATTGGCATCATGGCAGTATTCCATCACAATACAGCGACGAAAGCTCGCTGATCGAGAGTCCATCTCATACCCTCAGACCAAGCTCGTTCTCTTGTTCTTCCGCAGAGATAGACGGCTTGAACCGATGGTGTTTACACGATACAAGTGTTTCGGTTACTGATAACCGATCTAGTATTCGGCGCTCGGTCCGCTGGCCCGAAAGCAGATGATATGCTGATCTTACAGGGGACTGAATCGGGCGGCGGCCTCTTGCCTGACGCCGGGGAAGTCGACAGGGGCTATCCGCATTCGGATATGACCCCGGACTCTGGCTCCATGCCGCTGGGGAGCCCGGTCGGATTCGGTCGCGCGGACGATTTGGTGGAGGATGTTTGCTCCTTTCTTTGTCTGACTTCACATCCACGACTCGACACCTGGCAGAAGGGGGTCCGGAAATGTCACGGCAATTCCGGTTCCTCGCTTGTGTGAACAAACGTGATGGCAATGGTTGAGTTGACGATCTATATATTGTGGAAACTTCTCCCCGTTCTGGGGAACCCGTACTCCGCACTCTGAAGGTTGTCCCCAAATTCGCTCCACTGACGAGCTGCACGCCAAAATGGTGTCTCACAAACCATTCAGGGTCATCATCGCTGGCGGCAGCGTTACCGGGCTCAGCCTGGCAAATATGCTGCAGAAGAATGGCATTGACTTTGTCCTCTTGGAAGCATATCCTGAAATTGCTCCTCAGGTGGGTGCCAGCATTGGCTTGCTGCCGCATGGAAACCGCATTCTCGACCAAATCGGTGCATTTAAAGAGATCTTGAAGCTTGCACCACCGGTCGACCACTACAACTTCCGAAACAGTAAAGGAGTCCTCCTCGCCGAACACAAAAATGTCGCCGCCTCATTCCAAGAACGGTCAGTGGGCGACGAGCTCTTTCATGCATTGGACTAATTTTGGACCAGCCATGGCTACCCGATCCTTTTCCTCGACCGCCAAATGGTGTTACAAGTACTGTATGACCAAATCAAGGACAAGTCCAAGATCCTCACACAGAAGCGCGTGGTCAAAGTCGACGTGCACGACAAAGGGGTCAAAGCGATCACTCAAGACGGTTCTGTATACACGGGCGACATCATCGTCGGAGCCGATGGGATACATAGCACCGTGAGAGAGGAAATGTGGAGGATTGCCAATACTCTGACGCCCGGATACATCCCTTCCAGTGAACGAACGGGTGAGGATGACTTTATTCGCATTTTTTACATTGGACTAATTCCTCTCTTCAGCCATGCCTTGTATCTATTCTTGCATCTTTGGCATTTCCAATCCTTGCCCCGGCATCGAGACGGGCTCGTTTCATTCCGTCTTTCGTGACCATGACTCATATCTCGTTCTCGGGGGTCTCAACTCACGGTGCTATTGGTTCTATTTCTACAACCTGGGGGAAAAGGTTTACGACCCGAATATCCCCCGGTACACCAAAGCGGATGAAGCAGCGGTCGCCCAGAAACATTCCCAGGATAAGATCCTTCCCAACCTCACTTTTGGTGAGATGTATGCCAGGAAGATCTCCTCGACGATGACGGCTCTCCCAGAGTATGTGTATCGGAAGTGGCATTATCACCGAATCATCACCATTGGTGATTCGGTGCACAAGGTAGGTGTCTGCCGAGTACACCACCATCCCCCGCTTGATGTGGGATCCTGACTCACGGTGAATAGTTCGAGCCGATATCTGGCCACGGAGGCAACGCAGCCATTGAGACATCAGCCACTATGGTGAACGAGCTGGTGAAAGCGCTCCGGCAACAGCCGACGGATTCTCTCACGACATCGCAGATCGACTCTGTTTTTTCCCAAGTCCAAACACTGCGCGAGGAGCGGGTGCGAAAGCTCGTGAAGGACGCGCACCTACAGCAGCGTTTGGAGGCTCTGGAATCGCCGTGGAACAAGATCACCGCTTTATTTCTCCTCCCCATTGCCGAAACGGACGAAGTCATGTTCGGTGTTTCCAAGAACCTCCCTCTGAGTTACAAACTCGACACGGTCGACCTTCCGCCACGGCCAAAATTCGTCCCATTTCAAGATGAACTGGCGAGGCCTCCGAAGCCGCGGGGCATCTCTGGGTGGCTACAAGCGGCAACCTACATCGCGTGCAGCGCTCTGTGCTACTATGGAATGTGGATTCAGCCAGCAAAGTACGGCCTCTACGACCACTTTGATACCGTGGTGAAAACCGGAATCTTCCACGAGAACCCGTCCTTTCCGCTCAAAACCACCTACACCGGCATCGGTGCGATTGATGAGATCCTCACGTTCCTCGACGCGGCCTTCATGTCCGGCGTCGCCCGTTGGCATAAAGGTTTCTGGATGCTGCAGATCTATTTCCTGGGCTTTCTCCTTCAGCCGATTGCCATCTGGGGCGTCGAATCCTTCCGGAAGCGTAACAACATGGCGCTGATCAGCTTGTACGTTGGATTTTCATGACCCATCTCCTTTTTTCAAACTTGTTACTGACTGGTGTGTTTACAGTGTCAGTATTTGGTCCTTTATCTACCAGACCAACGGCATCGGCGTCGTCATGCCATTGTTCTACGTCGCCTACACGGTCATCTCTGCCGGCGAGCCGTATTGGTGGCCGCTCTCCCGAGATGTCCCACCGCGTTACTCCAAGACCATTCTCCCCGCGGTCCTGCTGGGCTACGCCTTGCCGACCGTTTTGATGTTCTGGCCCTGGAAGGACCCCAACATGGTCCAGGGCATGACCGCGTTCTGGCAGCCGTCTCCGATCTATGTCCAAATCCTGATCGTCATCTTTGCATATTTCTACAATCTGCGCTATCCCGAGCCCAAGCACAATGACCGCAAAGCAAAGGATGAGCCTCGTGACCTCAAGGATCTCAAACTGATCTACATCGTCACCTTTCTCATCGGCGTGTTTCTCCATTTTGGCGTCGTTTACACGCTTCTGACATCGACGGACCCGCAGCTCAGCTTCAGAACCACTTTTGTTCCGGACATCGAAATCCGACAAAAGTCGCTCGGCGAAGGACTTCGCAACCTGTGGCTCTCGGACTTTTATGGGTTTTTCTTGGCCAGCTTCTTGTGGTGCTCTTACGCCGTCTGGGACCTCAAACGCGTCGGCCGGGCTAATGTGGACGTCTGGAAGGCTTCAGCTCTTATCGCTCTCGCCAACATCCTTTTCGGTCCCGGTTCGGCCATGTCTGCCGTCTGGTACTGGAGAGAGTCGGCTATGGCACGCACGTCGGTTCCGAAAGAGGAAGCTTCTTAATTACCGTTGTGCGGCGCTGGCCTTTGTGGAGCCGAACCTGAATGGCAGCTTCAAGTGGGACACTCTTTGGAGCTGCAAACACACGGTAAGAATTGATGACAATTTCGTTTTGGATATCGAGTTTGGTAATTTCGGCTTTGACAGAAGGCAGCAAGACGAATCCTAAGCAGAAGAGAAGCCTGTTGTAGAGTTAGATGAATATTGGTTCACAAGACAAGGATGATGACTCTTCTATTGACCATCTTCAAGGCAGAATTCTCGATCGTGATGTAGTCCCAACAGAATCCCAGTCTACCGAAGCTCTATCATATCCAAGAGCCAAAACGGTGGAATACAGGCGGAAACGGCTCTGAACTGGCAGTATCGTCCGTCCTTTTATGTTCAATCATTGTTGAAGAAAGCACGGCTCATCAAGACCTCAAATCCCACTCCCCGAGAATGTCGTGTATTGACGCATCTTCCACTGATATCGGTTGACAAGGACAACAACGACCCTCATCCTCGAGAGCCTTTGTAAGGCGAGGAATGCCAAAGATGTCGGCCAGGTGAGTTCCATCCACCATCAGCGAGAGCGTACGTATCATTCGTTTGGCAATGGGAAAGTGCACCTGAATACTCTCCATGGTGTCCACCAACAGTCGAAGCCAAAGAACGTCTCTGTCGGTAGGAACAGGCGGGACAGGCTGCCGCAAGAGGTGAGCGGCAAGGTGCATCGCGGCGAGATTGACGTTGTCGAGCATGATGGACGGAATATTCTCGACGCCAAAGATATGGCGATACGTCAAGAGAAGGCGAGCGATACGCACACAGTTCTCGTAAACGACTGGAGACTGCTTCCCAGTTGATTCGCTCGTGAAAGTCTGCCGGCCGGATGATAATTCCACACCGGAAATCGGGAAAGGAGAGGTGTGTCGGAGGATTTGCACCTTATAGAACTGCATAAGCAGTCCGTAGGCGGTACCGTCAAGATCGGTCAAATGAGACTCATCACATGCAGCGTCCGCTGGAAGCTCCTGGTACCACGCCTGTAAAGCTGCGTCGAGCCTAGAGAGTTGTTCCACGGCCTTTGGCTCCAACTTGGATGATGAGTTGAGAATGCTGGTGATCTCGGCCATGGGGCCGCAGAGGTCGACCCAGGCGCCCAGCATGGTCTTTGTCGTCCTGACATTGGAGGCGAGGCCGGTTGAACGAGGTGTTGTGGGATCCACCGGCGACGATGGAAGGGAACTGGGCCGACCAAGATAGAAACACCAGATGGCCTCGTATACGTGACAACAACAAAGGAGATTGTATCGTCGCCGTCTTTCTTGTGAAAGCGAGTCGTCCTCCCGTCGATCTGTAGATTCTATATTCATGTCGTGCAGCCCAAGGTCAGAAATCATGCGACAAGCGATTCCTGCCCGAAGATTAGGATCGTTACCTGATGCCATATCACGACCAAGTCTCACCACAGAGCATCCAGCCGAACCTGTCATTTCCTTGGGAGACTTCATATTCACTTAGCAATAGACACCCTTGCATGGAGGCAGGCGTTGGGCTTTCAATTTCCGTCAAAAGTTCAGCCTTGGCTCGTTTGGCGTATTCATAGCGCAAAGATCGTACTGTACTGGATGTACTGCCACGAGCACCACATGCCAGGAGCACTGACTCGAGGAATGTACAGTACCACTGAGATCTGGCTCTCCTTTCTCGATGTGTCCTGAATGTCTTTTCATGTACGACATCGACCCACAGCCTCTGATCTCTGAAGAAGGACCGAAGAAGCAGAGATATCAGTTGTTCAGAATCACTGTGTAAATGGATCGCGGAGGCCAGGGATTCTTCCTTGGACGTCGTTTCTGGTGGCGGATCGCGGTGCGAAGATAGATAAAGCTGTGACGTCAGGCCGAAGTAGCTGCTGCTCCGGTCGCTATCTCCGACGCTGTTTGGCGAATCTAGGAATTGAACCAGCTCGACGGCTCCGACCCCGCCACTGACAGCATCCGGCACAAGGATTCCGCTTTCCATCCCCGGCTTGAGAAATGAGTCGACTGGGTTGATGGCTGGTTCTGCAGGGGTGAGGTTTGGCTGTCTATGCTCAATCAATCAGCCATTGTCCGGTCAATCCGAGTCCAAGAGTACGAAAATTCACATGCAGGAGAGAACTGACTGGACAGTTGATTCCTGCTCTATACTCTGCCAGCGAAACGGGCTGTGTCTGCTCTCTTCTGGAAGAACTTGTTGGTAGACTGCGGCGTCAGTACTGAGGCCAACACGGTCGGATGCCGGGTCAGTGATGTCGAGTGCTTCAGGTTGCGCTTCGTCGACACTTTGGCGTTCATGCATCTGTTGTTTCACTAATGCCTCCAGAGATCGGATGCGTTCTTGCAACACCGCAACCTCTTTCTGAGGTCCGAATATGTCAGAACGTTAGCGACCCAGACCTGGCCATATAGATGTGTGAACCAACTTCCTACGATCCTTCGCTTGGTTGACAACACAATTCGTCTTGGAGTGTCGGCAGGGCGTACAACTTGCGCCAAGTTCGACATCTTGGACATCGCACTGCGAAGATATCTGAGCCAGGCCGTTGGAGCGAGTCGACAATTGATTTACCTTGACTTTTCGTTGTCGGCAGTTGAGACATACAAGCGATGCTCGCAGTCGCGGCTTGTCCGTCTTGATCCTCTTGGCGGCGCGACCCGAGTCGGGTGATGATTCGTCAGGGGACTGCATGGTTGCATACTCGGGGAGGAGTTTTCTTCACAGGTTGCGCACTCCACGATGAAAGAAGAGCTGTAGAGACGTAGAGTACCGCAAATTCAATCTGAATGCCCGGGCTGTCTTGCTCGTGATTGGCCGTGATCTTGGGGTGAGATGGAGCGCGGGAGGAATTGGCTCTTCAACCTACGCGGAGAGAATCCGGGGCAATGGCATGGAGAGTTGGGGTTAATTTGCCCCGGAAATTAGACCGACGTCATGTTCCCCACCTCCTACGAGCTTGATCGGTAAAGCAACAGGTCAGAAATCTGATGGTTGACTGTTCATAAAGCTGCCACCATGGCCTTGCTTCAATACCTCTCACCGGTGGCGGGACGTGTTCATTCCTCATGTCGAGATTTGTGTGCCGATCCAGGAGTCACTCCATCGTGCCAGCAATGGCTCAATTTGAATTTGAGGGTTTGGGACATGGCCTTGGTGAAGCCGTCAAGAAGATGACAAGATTGTCAACGGAATGCGCAGCGGCAGAGCGCCTTGAATGGGCTCGATCGGACCCCACCAACGGTGTCGTACCAATGTCATGGAGGATGAAATGACGGAACCATCCCTTCTCACACTGTGCGGCCGGCAAAGGGTTGTCCGGGAGAAAACGAACGTTCCTCGAGGACGTAGATCAGGGCCGAGCCGCGCGTGGTCTTCATGTGGCGAGAGTCGACGACGATGTTTTTGTTAAAGTATACACTGTACATATCACGGCCATCGTCTTGGAACTCGGCCGTCCAGAGGAATGGGCCGGACGTGAGAGATAGGCGCGTAGGGTCGTTGAGCTTCAGACTGTCGGACAACTCCTGCCGGACGTCATTGAGCGTGACTTTGTGCTTGTGAGGAGGCGGCTGAACAAAATAAAGAACTTCGTAGCCTTGCTTGTTGACGCGTAAACGCTCCGAATCGATGGGAGCTCTCTGAATCCAACCTTCAAAAACGCCGGTCCGCTGGTCCAGAATGCGAAATTGGTCGCGCTCAAAGACGAAAGACGTTCGCGGGAAACAGAATCCAATTTCCGGATAGGGGCCCGACTGGACATTCAGCTCGAGCCGGACACCATCGAAGAGACAGGTCGTGCCCGGGTTGCTTTCCTTGTTCAACGTCCGAAACCAGCATCCGCCATGATCCTGCAGCATTCCCGGCGTGATCGACGTCAGTTCTTCGTACAAGGCTTGACGTCCGACACACCGATGGGTGACCTCGACCGCATACTGATGTGCCTGACCATGCACGATGCACCGTGCGACCTCGTCCTGGGGAAGGAGAAACTGTTTGCGCACCCAAAGCTCTGACGCAGGTCTGTGAGGATGGTTCATGCGAGAGACACGGTACACGTACTGTTTGGTAATAACACTTCAATGTACAGCGGGATCCTCGCAATTTCGGCTGCAACCTGGTTGGTCTGTAGCGAATGTGTCGGACTCGAATTGGACATCCTCGCCAGCAAGCGGAGATTCGGGCCGACTTCAAGCACTGAACTCAGGCTCCGTGTGTCCTTGTCACCGCAGATGATTGCATCAGCAAGCTTTGGGGGAACGATCTGGGGCAACGATCTGGGGGTGTGGAAAGTCGCGTGGCACAACCAGGAATGCCAAGCCCTGCCAAGCTTTACCTGGAGAAAGAAGAGGGTTTAGCCCGAGGTTATGAATTGGCACGTGACGTGTAAAGCGTGAGATTGGTCTACTCTTGACTGCCTGCAGCTCCGGCTATTTCGAGAGACAATTTCCAATATCAGTACTTTGTCCGCCAGATTTCTTGGTAACTACTGGCCCCATGATTAGGATTTTAATAGCTAATATACTGGCTATGGAGGTCAAGTGAAACAATGCCGGCGGAGCTAGCAAAGGTATACAATGTCCAAGTCCAAGATCGCCACCAGCTGCCGAGCGTTCTCGCTGAGATCTGTCAAGGTAGTCATGGACAAGAATGCCATATTTGTCTCTGAACGAGACTGTTAATCGGTGATGATTATCGACCAAGTCTCACACTGCCCCACAATGAGTCGCAAAGACAGTACCGGAAATCTAGACATTGATATTCAGTTTGTCAACACTAGAAGATCGCCCTATATCAAGTGCTGCTGGTTGTATATCCCGATTGGCCAAGTGCAACTGCCCGACAACTACCCCACATTGGTGATGGGGATTAATCGCATGGACATAATGCCGTTCGGTTCTCCTACCCCTCTTCGGTTGCGGACACCGGACCGAGTGGACAGCAGCCGTCTTTATCCTCACTCAACCTAGCGCATGTTTCCGGTTTGAGTCGACCTGTGGCACAAACGAGAAGAGATCCAGCGGAGGTGGACTGTACCGCGCGGGGGAGTGGAAGGTTGAAAGGGGGGTTGTGCGGGGGCCAAGAGTATGGGGCCGATCTGCGACCTTATTAGCGAGGTCAATGGCAAAGGGCAAGCTGGAGCCTACAATTTACCTCGGAAAGCTATTTTGAGGCTTGTCGAACACTTGAATTACACTCATTTCCCCCATTTTATTTTCCCACTCCACCGCCCACCAACACTGGGGTCGAAGCTGAAGGCGACAAGACAACGTGCGGGACGACCAGGCAAGGCACTATTGTCCCAATAGGGCATAGCCAAACTGGAAATCCTCAGCGTCTCCGCTGATCGCC
>Ga0255336_100435_pt1 | contig 68142 bp, 76 predicted proteins | sample MeOH1_35cm_T3_17_FD_189102 | JGI IMG/M metagenome (GOLD analysis project Ga0255336, IMG submission 189102) | Sandy soil microbial communities from University of British Columbia, Vancouver, Canada - MeOH1_35cm_T3_179 | ecosystem: Engineered > Artificial ecosystem > Sand microcosm > Unclassified ... | reverse complement strand
TCACACCCTCCCTCACACCTCCCTTCCTCACACCTCCCTCCCTCCCTCACTAACACAAGATCACACCGAGTGGTCACACAGTCACACAATAGATCACTGAGTGCGATGACGAACCTCACGAGTGCGATCGACACAACAAGGGCCGCTGGGTGCGGTCAACACTTCAAACAATTCCACATCAAAGTCGCTGGGTGCGAAGGACAAAACCAGTCCTGAAAGCTGGGTGCGGTGGACACCAACAATCCTCACAAAGCTGAGTGCCGTGGACACACAATTCCACGCAAAGGCAAACCGTGTACGATCGGCACAATTGGCTGCCGTGTACGATCGACACAACCAAGTCCACAATTCCACACAAGGGCTGCTGTGTGCGCAATTGAGACAAACGGTCCTGATACAGGACGCTGAGTACGGTCGACAAAAACAATTGTCACAAAAGGGCGCTGATACGATACGAACAATCCTCACACAAGGCTGCTGTGTGCGATCGACAGATCCTCGGTGATCGCGCACAAAACAGATCGCACTCGATGACGACGGACAAAATCGCACTCAGTGATCAGGTAAGACAAATCAGATCCTCTGTGGCCGCCCAAAAAAACACACGGGACACGGCGGAGGCCCGATCAAGGCACGACAGCGGGTTGTTTGAGCGGCCACAGAGCGGCCACCGAGCGGCCACCGAGGACCTTTGTGGCTGCCCAGACAAGCCAGCGGGGCGGAGGCTCGAACAAGACACCTTCGCGACCGTTGGTTTGGTTGAGCGGCCACAGAGCGGCACAGAGGAGCTTTATGACTTCTCTATGACCGAGATCGCACTCAGCAGCCGACAGAAATCTCCGACACCTTTTTGGTTGCCCAATCAAACACGGCAAGGGAGGTCTCGCTCAGGACTCCTCTCTGACCGTGGCTTTTGGGTGACCAAAGAGAGGCCACAGACCTTTGTAACTGCTCCAATTCACGCCGGAGAACCGAGCAAGGTAACCTTCGCGATCGTGGTTGGAGTGGCTGCATAGGCTTTTCTGAGGCTTGAGAGTCGTATTCAGCAGCCGACCGAAATCTCCGACACCTTTTTGGTTGCCCAATCAAACACGGCAAGGGAGGTCTCGCTCAGGACTCCTCTCTGACCGTGGCTTTTGGGTGACCAAAGAGAGGCCACAGACCTTTGCAAATGCCCAAATCATGCCGGAGACCCGAGCAAGGTACCCTTCGCGATCATGGTTTGGGCGGCTACATAGGCTTTTCTGAGGCTTGAGAACCGTACTCAGGAACCAACCAACAAACAACTCAGACACCTTTGTGGTTGCCCAATCAAACACGGCAAGGGAGGTCTCGCTCAGGACTCCTCTCTGACCGTGGCTTTTGGGTGACCACGGAGAGGCCGTGGACCTTTGTAACTACCTAAATTCGCGCCGGAGAACCGAGCAAGGTAACCTTCGCGATCGTGGTTTGGGTGGTTACATAGGCTTTTCTGTGGCTTGAGACCAAACAGCCGACTAGCATCGGCATACAACTCAGACACCTTTGTGGTTGCCCAATCAAACACGGCAAGGGAGGTCTCGCTCAGGACTCCTCTCTGACCGTGGCTTTTGGGTGACCAGAGAGAGGCCGTGGACCTTTGTAACTGCCCAAATACAGGCCGAAGACCCGAGCAAGGTAACCTTCGAGATCCTGGTTTGGGTGGTTACATAGGCTTTTCTGTGGCTTGAGACCAAACAGCCGACTAGCATCGGCATACAACTCAGACACCTTTGTGGTTGCCCAATCAAACACGGCAAGGGAGGTCTCGCTCAGGACTCCTCTCTGACCGTGGCTTTTGGGTGAACAGAAAGAGGCCGTGGACCTTTGTAACTGCCCAAATACAGGCCGAAGACCCGAGCAAGGTAACCTTCGAGATCATGGTTTGGGTGGCGACATAGGCTTTTCTGTGGCTAGAGACCAAACAGCCGGCGCGCGACGGCATACAACTCAGACACCTTTTTGGTTGCCCGATCAAACACGGCAAGGGAGGTCTCGCTCAGGACTCCTCTCTGACCGTGGCTTTTGGGTGACCAGAGAGAGGCCGTGGACCTTTGTAACTGCCAAAATACAGGCCGGAGACCCGAGCAAGGTAACCTCCGAGATCATGGTTTGGGTGGTTACATAGGCTTTTCTGTGGCTAGAGACCAGCAGCCCACATACAACTCAGACACCTTTGTGGTTGCCCATCAAACACTGCACAGAGGTCTCGCCCAGGACTCCTCCGTGACAGTGGCTTTGGGTAACCAGAGAGAGGCCGTGGACCTTTGTAACTGCCCAAATACAGGCCGAAGACCCGAGCAAGGTAACCTTCGAGATCATGGTTTGGGTGGCGACATAGGCTTTTCTGTGGCTTGAGACCAAACAGCCGACTCACAACGGCATACAACTCAGACACCTTTGTGGTTGCCCAATCAAACACGGCAAGGGAGGTCTCGCTCAGGACTCCTCTCTGACCGTGGCTTTTGGGTGACCAGAAAGAGGCCGTGGACCTTTGTAACTACCTAATCACGCCGGAGACCCGAGCAAGGTAACCTTCGCGATCGTGGTTTGGGTGGTTACATAGGCTTTTCTGTGGCTAGAGACCAGCAGCCTACAACTCAGATACCTTTGTGGTCCCAAACACACACGGCATGGAGGTCTCGCCCAGGACTCCTTCATGACCGTGGCTTTGGGCGACATCGGCTTTTCTGTGGCTTGAGACCAGCCGACGCGCAACGGCTTACAACTCACATCTTTGTGGTTGCCTGAACAACACGGCACGGAGGTCTCGCCCAGGACTCCTCCCTGACCGTGGTTTTGGGCGACCACCGAGAGGCCGCAGACCTTTGTACCTGCCCAAATACAGGCCGAAGACCCGAGCAAGGTAACCTTCGAGATCATGGTTTGGGTGGGCTACAAAGGCCTTTTTCTGAGCCTTGAAACTTCTCAAAACACTTTGTGGCTACCCAAAAAACACGGCACAGAGGTCTCGCCCAGGACTCCTCCGTGACCGTGGCTTTGGGCGGCCACAGAGTGGCCGTGGACTTTGTAACTGCCCAATACATGCCGGAGACCCGAGCAAGGTACCCTTCGCGATCATGGTTTGAGCGGTCACAACCTCTGTGGCTTGAGAACAGCCGATCTCGCACGCCTTTATCGAGATTCGCACTCAGCAGAAAAGATCTCAGACACCTTGTGGTTGCCTAAACAAACTCGGCATGGAGGTCTCGCTCAGGACTCCTTCATGACCGTGGCTTTGGGTGACCACGAGAGGCCACAGACCTTTGTAAATGGCCGAATTCACGCCGGAGAACCGAGCAAGGTAACCTTCGCGATCGTGGTTTGGTCGGCTACATAGGCTTTTCTGGGGCTTGAGAATCGCACTTCAGCAGCAAAGATCTCAGACACCTTTGTGGCTACCCATCAAACACTGCACAGAGGTCTCGCCCAGGACTCCTCCGTGACTGTGGCTTTGGGTGACCACACAGAGGCCGTGGACCTTTGTAACTGCCCAAATACAGGCCGAAGACCCGAGCAAGGTAACCTTCGCGATCATGGTTTGGGCGGCTACAAAGGCTTTTCTGTGGCTAGAGAATCGTACCCAGCGCACCGCACCCAGCGGCCCACTCACGCAATCACTTTTCCATCCCTCCTCTCCATTGACAGAATGAACGAATGACACGGCTGACTTGATATAGGGCTTACCGTGACCTGTCAGATAGCCCAACACCGAACAAGAAGAAGGTATGTGCATCAATTTTCTGTCTTTGGGTTCCACTTTATGAGTCTGACATTCAACAGCTACCGAGCTTGCGGCAAATCACGGCTTGGGGGGATATCAGAGGTTGGAGGAATCCACAGCTTGGGGGGAATATGAATCTGACGTTGAGAGAACAGGGAACGAGCTTGGGGCAAATTACGACTTGGAGGAATTCATAGCTGGGGGGATATCAGAGGTTGGAGGGATCAAGGCGGCGGAGTTTGGCAAAACCGAGGAGGATAAGATAGTACAAGACAATCAACCAATTACTACTTGCCTCTCAAGCTCTACTTTTGTGCATTCTCTACCTGTTGATCAGGACCTTAGCCAGCTGAGCCAGTTGACCTGGTTGACCTGAACCAGTTGGCCTGAGCTAGTTGCCATGGGCCCGTTGACCTGGGCCAGTTGACCTGAGCCAGTTGGCCTGTTGACCGGAGCCAGTCGGCCTGAGCCAGTTGACCTGAGACAGGAGACCTGTGTCAGGACGAGCTCCACTGCCCTTTGGGGATCGCCCAAAAAGACTGGAAACCTGTCAATCCTTGACAGGATTTGGAGCTCATAACATATATGCTTGTCAGGGATTTCCCGTCCTGACAACCTGAGCCTGAGCCAGTTGGCCCGGGCCAGTTGACCTGAGCCAGTTGCCCTGAGCTAGTCGCCCTGAGCCGGTTGCCCTGAGCCGGTTGGCTTGGTTGACCTGAGCCAGTTGCCCTAAGCCGGTTGACCTGAGCCAGTTGCCCTGAGCCAGTTGGCCTAGTTGACCTGAGCCAGTTGCCCTAAGTCGGTTAGTGACCGGAGCCAGTTGAGCCAGTTGGCCTGAGCCAGTTGGCCTGGGCCAGTTGACCTGAGCCCTAAGCCGGTTGACCTGAGCAAGTTGACCTGAGCCAGTTGCCCTGGGCCAGTTGACCTGAGCCAGTTGCCCTGGGCCAGTTGATCTGAGCCTGAGCCAGTTGACCTGAGCCAGTTGCCCTAAGCCGGTTGACCTGAGCAAGTTGTTGACCTGAGCCAGTTGACCTGAGCCTGAGCCAGTTGGCCTGAGCCAGTTGCCCTAAGCCGGTTGCCCTCAGCCAGTTGACCTGAGCCAATTGACCTGAGCCAGTTTCCCTAAGCCGGTTGCCCTGAGCCAGTTGCCCTGAGCCAGTTGCCCTGAGCCAGTTGACCCGAGGATGATGTCCAGTTGACCAGAAGATAAACAAAGACCCCAATAACAGAACACCCCAACACCGGAACACGTCATTCAGCCAGCCATCTCATCCACCACCAGCTCCTTCAACCAACTCACCACACCCACAACAGCGCTCTATAAGCCTCCAAAATGGCCTCGCAGCTCGAATCGAAGATCTTGCTTGCCATCAATGACATATCCCAAGAAAACGTGTCCATACGCGCTACAGCGCACCTGGGGCGTTCCACTTACAACACTGACACGAGGTGTTGGCCGCAGTTAGGGCAAGGATTAGCATCGGTCAAACCCGGGTACTGCTGGCTGCTTCAGCAAAACACCTCAATTCAGCAATCCTGGAGGAATTGTCAATCAAGCGTTCTGATTGGCTATGAGACTTGCCGTCGCCAAGACCCTCAATGCCGCAGCCAATCACAGCGCTGGACGGCTGTCTCTTCATTCATTTCTGTGAATGATCCCGCCAAGCACTTGTGGCACATCAGGCACATAAATATCTGCTGCTCAGTCGCAGCCCTCCCTCTCTCAGACATCAATCTCATCCATCTCACTCATCCTCATACTTCCACTCTGTCTTGGCTCACCACACCCACAAAAGCGCTGTATAAGCCTCCAAAATGACCTCACAGCTCGAATCGAAGATCACCACCGGCCGCTTCCTTCGACCCGTTGTCATCTTTACCGGCCAGAACCTCCAACTCAGCTGGTTCAAGAAACATGTACAGCAAGATTAGCTATGGACCTGCTCTGAGAATGGATGGACATCAAATGAGATCGGTTTTCGGTTTCTACGAGAGGAGTTCATCCCTGAGACAGCTCCGGCACCAGGAACCGCGCAGGCATATCGTCTCCTCCTCCTAGATGGCCATGGGAGTCACGTGTCGACAGCTCCAGAGACTGCAGAGCGTCACAACTTTTGCACCAGATCGAAATATATGTACGGTCGCGTGCGTCGGTTATTATATCGGTCGGTTTGCCTCTCACTAGGCATTTACCATCTCGAATGGACACTTCCTCCCCCGCTTTTTCCCTTTCGACCTTCTCAAGCGTCTCCCCGTCTCCGCCACAGTAGCTGTCCAGCTCTTGAAAGGCCTTGGCGGTTTCTTGCTCACGCCAGACATGGTCATAATAGACCAGCTTGATCAGACAACGAAGGTTCTCGATACGGGAGGTGCAATGAAAACGTTCCACGAGTTTATCGAGTTCGGTCTTCTAAGCACAAGTGGAGATACCAACGCGGCTATCTTCAAGCTTGCCTTATCGGTCGTTTCGGACACCAAAAGGATCTGGAGTTTGTCAATCTCCTCCTTGGTGGTAATACGGCCTCACACTTTGTCACAATTCTCCATGCTCGGATCCTTTCCACTATGTCGGCGAATCATGGGCTGTCAACTTACGACGTTCGGCGATATGTGTCCGAGATGGGTTCTGTCATTGTGGCTTGACCCCTCGATGCCGTATGGAATATCTCTAGTCCGAACGAAAGATGCAATGGAGCGAAGTGAAGTTGGAGTGCGACCAAAGCCGTGTGCCTGTCAGCAAGCTTGAATGGAAATGCTCCCAAGGCTGCACAATTGGAAGCGGCGCCAATTTTACCACTTTGCTGCATTGGCGGAAGCCAGGATGTCCAAGAGGCGGCACGTGGATTCGTGTCAAGAGCACGGACACTCACCAAAAGAATTATGATCACCGCGGCACGTCTGGTTCAGGGCAGTAATTAAATAGGAGACATAAGGATTATTGTGAGGTTTCCTGTCCGCTAAGGCGACAGCTATGTTAATAGGCAGGGTGACGGGATCGCAGGGGAGGAGAACATAAATGTCATTATGATGTCAAACCAATCTCTAGAGAATCAGAACAAGACGTCCCTCGACAATTTCTCCATTTCTCTGGCAGCGTACTGATTTTCAATCATGTACCAATGCTCACGAAGGTGATGTGCTTATTTAAGGATGGATGTTCGGAATTTGACCGATGCGGGTGGAAGGAAGTGGAAGACAGAACCTCATACATCAATTGTGCACCTGGAGTGGTTGATATGTGGAGAAAGGCACAAGATAGAATCAATCAATCATCCACATAATCTCCATCACAGACATGGGGCGCAAGGTCTCCAGGCAATACACCTGGCACTATCTAACTCAGCAACACTTCTAACGCCATATGACTGATGGCCGACTTCTGGAAACCCAATATCCACCAATGTCCAAGTTTTCGCCCTGATTACTTGGTGTTGTATCTTTGCCATGCATCAGTGGCGTCATCGAGCTCTTCAGTCCGTGAAGAGGGGTTGATGTTCTGGATTGGCTGTGATTCAATGTTTTCAAACTGAGATAACCGTCCTGGCCCAACGAGAGTTGGGTACCAGACATAAAAGATGGCCATGGACGCTAGCATGAGCACAAAATCGAAAATGTAGGTCGGCCATTCATGCCGAAGGAGGTAGCCGTCATTCCCACTGGCGTATTCCACCACGCGGAAGATGTTTCGAACCATAATGCAGGCGCTGGCGATATATAAGCACCACATCATCTTCTCCCACTGCAGCTCTGGGTGAGACGATCGCTGTGTTGGCCATTTACGGATCCGAATATGGAAAACTATGGCAGCGGCGATGAAAAGCCCAAACATAGCGATCTGGAGGAAGAGGCCGACGAGGATGATCTTTTGGCCCAGATGGATGCTGGAAGTGCTCTTCCCTGCCATCATGCCGCCTCCGCCGCCCTGGACGAAGAAAGACAAAACGTCGCCGATGACGAAGAATTTCGTCAACCAGTTGACCCGGATGATAGAATAATTTTCCCCTTTTGTCGCTCTCATCAGACGGCCCAAGGTCATGTAGATTGTGGCCGCGAACAGGGCCGGCGCGACGAGAATCAGAACCGTCTGCACGATGAATGGACTCTCGGCCGTGGTATTCGAGTGGCCAATCGCTCGTCCGACATAGCCAATCGTTTCGGCTGTGGCAAGTTATCATTGGCAAGCGACGACGCCAGGAATCGAGCAGCAACTTACCGAGACCTCCGACGGCGAAAGGGATGCAAAACCAGGTCTTGGTCTTGATCAGCCGGTACCAATGGAGTAGAGACAGAACGCCGAAAACGATGATGGCCAAGATGGCCGCGCCCAGCGAAGGAGTGTATCGGTAGAACTCGTATTTCGGAGTGCCATCCTCGTTCGAAGGCATCTTTCCCGCCCCACCACGAGCAGATCAAGGAAATGCGGAACAATTGGGACACAACAATGATGGAATAAGGGGAGAAGCGGTGAGGAACAGCAAATGAGAAGACAGCGGTGTAGAAGACATATAAATTGCAGCACGGTACAACCAGAACAGGCAGACATCATTTCCGTTTACCTTTCAGGTCGAGTTTCGACTTCAGTGGATAACACCACGTCTCCACTAACCCAAAGACCGTGGCTGTGCTAATCGAGGCAGTTGGGAAATAGCAAAAGATGTGGCGCTTAATGGAGAAATACGCGTTATTTGCGGAAACGGCAAACAGGGGCACCTGGAATTGAAGCCAGCGGACTTACTGCAGGTATGCCGAATACGCGGAAGTATACTCTGTGCTTCTCGAACAAGTTTAGCCGTGCCGCTCTGCCAGACCACAACGCGTGTTACGTTCCTGAGGCCGAGTCAGCTCCACTCCATTCATCTGCCGCCGAAGCTGTTCAATGAACTGACACTTTGTATGGTCACTGCCGGAGCATAGTCACCTCCCGAGGTGTATAGCGTGAGGCCACCAGACTCGAGATTACCGGGTCGGAGCTGATCTCCGTCGGACACGAATAATTCGTCCGGGCGGATGTTGCTATGGCCTCGGTTGATGGCACGTGAGGAATGCGGTCAGCGAGCGGGAGGTCGCATATTGCAACTGAAATAGGACTTGGTGTCATCGATTGTCAGACCAAGTTTTTTCGCGTTGAGGATTTGTGGAGTGGTAAGGCCAAAGCTTATCGTGCTGACCTTCATTTCCGTGGTCTCATTCCATCGTTAGGGATTGGACATTAAGGCCTTCCAGGATCGGTTGAAGTAGAAAGCTGTTATGAGCACCAGCCTCCTGAACCAGGCCATAAGCTAAGCCAGATGTGGGCATCAACACGTCGAGGCCAATCAGAGCGTTAGAGATGGTTTCCACAAGGCCTTAGCTGACGAACAGATCGTTAATCAATGGCCTTCAGACCGATGTGTCTTTGCTGAGTTTCAGATGATGGCCGACTGTTCGCCAGCTTCCAGAGCCCTGTCACGTTGGTGCTTGGACGGAAATCAGTGTGATCCAGGAGATGCATTCAAATTGTGTGGCGCCATCCACACTTTAGCACCTTGTCGCGAGGTTGCCAGCTCACCTGTTGGTATGTGATTTGTCTTGGTCACCACGGTCGATACTCTAGCACGGGAGTGCTAGAATCCGTCCATCATTCAATCATTCCTTCTTTGACCTCTCACACATCCTTCCCTACTCTTCCACTTCCGTCGAGATCATCCTGACAGGCCAAGCCATCCATTTTGCCCACCGCGGCCCTAGATGGGCATCCAAGGCTCGGATCAAGAGGGAGCCAGAATCGCCGACCACCCATGATGCTCTGAAATAATGCATCACGACGGCAAAATACGCCAGGATCACCAGAGCTTCGGGCTGGCGCTGGCCGAGCGAGTCCAGGTATTCGCCTTGCAACTGGATGGGCCAGGCAAGAAGCCAGTGAACGGTAAAATGGGGCCGCGGGGGGATTTCTGATACCGCATAGATCCATTGTATTCGTTCTGTTGCCTTGTCACACACTTTGTGGGCTTGATCGCCGAGATTGCTCTCTCTTGTCAGGTTGGCAAGCTCTTTACACTCGTCAGGGATCCCATCGTATGGCTCCCCTGGCAGTTGGACGGGAAAAAGCGGTTTGAGCTCTGTGTCGCGTAGATAATCCCACCAATCTTTGATCACCAAGCGGCGAACACTGCCCATCAGCTTGAGACAGTTCAAGACGTGGTCCAAGTACTGGGTGGCATCCAGACCAGATGTCCGCAAAGGATCGGCCAAGACATGGAGGGAAAGAAGGCATGAGAAAACGAAGATGGCACCGCAGCTGGAGGCGTCAACCTCTTTCTGCGAGGTGTTGAAGGCGACAAGGGCCTGGCTTTGAAGTTCGGTTGCCTGTGTGAAATAATAGTTCTGGCTCTCACGTCGACAGTGACCCAGGTGCAGGGCGCCAATGGCGAGCAGTTCGTGCATCAGGAACGGAAAGGACAGGGCCATCCTGACCACGATTGTTTGCCACACTTTTGTCTGAGACGGCTCGGGGCTGAAGGTTGTATACGTGACGGTGCAAAAATGATGGAGCAGTTCGAGATGTTGCAGGTTGAGACCCGGCGTCGTTTGTCTGAGATTCGACCCTGTTCCTTTGCCGTTGAGCCCGGGACCTGGTGTTGACGTCTCCGAAGCACTCGAGGCCGACACCGGTCTTGGTCGAAGTTGCTGCTCGTTCAGAAACGTGCATTGCAGATGAGCCGTCTGACAATTGACGCAACGAGGTCGATTTTCGTCACACTGTACACAGGATTAGTCGGCTTTGAAGGGTCCATCGACCGTGCTTCTTGACCTTGATATGGCGTCGTTTACAATTGCGACATCCATTTCTGGACTTCTTGTGTGACTTTCGCGGCATCGGTGGTGGTGGCATCTTGAATTGTGGTCGATGATAACATTTAATGGCTGCCTAGAGAAGGTCGATCACACGACCTGCCAAATGAAGCTCATTTGCGGTCAAAGCGGCATTCATCCTGAGGACGGACGATTTATGGCACCCGTATGTCTGGACTGAAAAGGACGAATCATAGATCATGAAAAATTATCCTTGTGATTGTGTGTGCCACTTCTATCACCCCGCAATCCCGGCACGCAGACAACACCACCTCAAGCTCGTACGAATGATGCATTCTATGTTCACTTCAGACCCGTCATGACGGCCCGAGACCTATGTGCTGAAAGAGGATGGGGTTGCCTTCTACCGCCAACCAGGCAATACCCGAATAGACAATCAACTTGGTGACCACTTCAACATCGTATCGGACCCTGGGTTTCTCGAGCTGGGAGAAGATTTCTTTCTCCTGCAGATCGTCCAAGGCTCGCGCTTCTTCCAGGCTCAGAGACTCGCCCGATCCTGGCGTCGGTGGTAGTGTGACCGCGCCTGCGCCCATCTGAGCCCTGAACATCTCCAAACTGCCGGATCTCTGCCGAGTGGGACCGGCGACACCACCGTTCACAGTAGGGGCCCTCTCGGGAGAAACACCTTTCACCGGGCTCGCGGGAGCAGTCATATTTAAACTGTCGCGCCTTCTTTTGTCTCGGTATGCGAGCGTCTCATAGGCGTCGGCTTCGGACTGTGGGCCGATGGACACGGCTCGTCGGCGGCGGAAATTCGACAGGAGATGAGGAATTTCCCGTGCGGGAGGGATGACGTTGTCGTCATGTTCTTGTCGGGGAATGGTCTTGTATTCGGACGCCGGTGTAAAGAAGCGTCGAGGAAGTGTCAGACCAAAATGATCAATGACCCGGAAGATGGGGGGCAAGATCTTCAAGAGGAGCGGTTTGGTCACGCCTCTCCAGGTGAAGATGACCAGGACTCCGACGACGATCCGCAGGATGGCTACGCCCCACCCCATTCGCTGCAGATCAAAAGGCACCGTGCCTAGCGTGGGCTGGGACCAGGAATACGACGTTTGGGCAAAATGCCACACGCCGTACTCACATCCGATGACGACGCCGGCAAAGGCCACACTGTCGTCGAAACAAGGACAGTCGTCCGCCGGCTCAGGGTGGATCCGGACCAGGACCAAAATGATCAAGATCAGGAGCCACATATGTCCCAGGTCCCCGCCGTGAAGCCATCGGTCGAGGCTCTCGCCATACTGGCATTGGATCAGCGCCAAAAAGGCGCCCAACGCGCTGCCGGTAATGACATCGAAGAAACCATGCATGCCACAGTAGAGACGGCCCCAAACAATGGAGAGCGCATAGCCGTACAGAAGGAATTGAAGACTGGCCTGGAGTGCCGGGCTCATCTGATCGCGGCCGTTTTTCAAAAGGTAGAGTGAGTACACGGCCACCGAGACGGCATTGGTCGAATGGGTCGATGGAAAGCCATACTCCAGCGCCGCCGAGCCAGACATGGTGATCCGCTGCAGAGGCGGCGAAAGGGGACGCGGGAGGCAAAAAAAGTCTTTCATAAAGCCGCTGAAGAAGACCCCGGAGGCGAGAATGCGCGCCATTCTATCTCAGTCAGAATATTTCGCAGAGATGAAAAAGGGGGCGGGGGGCGCAAGACATTACCCTCTTCCAAGGTTCGTATGACCGCACCAGAAGAGAATGGGCAGCAAAATCATAAAAGCCGTGTGTGTTCCCAAATTGGCAGACATGGCGAAGTAGGTATCAAGCGCGGGAGCGCGGAGCGTGTCTTGCAGCCATGCCACGTATGGTGTCTCCCAGCGGACGATGGGAAGCAACTGTTCGCGGATGACATATCGCCATCGAGGAAGTCTGATCTTGTCTGTGGAGAACGTCAGAACCAGCAGCCACGCGAGGACGGCGGTGGGCATACAATGATCAAGATTCCTCAGCCCAGCATCTGGCCTATCTTTCGTCGTGTCCATTTCCCTGTGCGGTCGGTTCGGCCTGCGTCCATCGAGTCGGACTCGCAGTGTGGCACTTGCGGCCTAGAGCAGTCCTTCCCGCCGAGGTGCGACTGGAAGGTGCAGCATACGATGGGAGTCGGCTCTGAAGCTGTGAACGACGATGAACGTGATCTCTGGGGGTTACCGCAGATCGGTTGCTTCCGGTGGGTGCTGCTAGCGCTTCTGCCGCCAAGTGCACGCACGTGTAAGGAGAGTTGTTGCAGGATGTTTGTCGGATCAATGTGATTCTCGGTCGACGTCGCTTGGTGTTGGCCCATAATCAGGCAGTCCGTCAGTCAGACAGACAGTCGGTCGGTCAGATGGTCAATCGGTCGGTCAGACCGTCAGTCAATCGGCCATGATGCCAACATCCGCGTTCCTGGCCGTGAGCAGCAACCGCGGCTGCGGTTACTCGGCCAACCAAGCAGGTCAACATGGGCTCCAGTGTCTGGCATTGTGCATGGCCACACCCTAAAAGCTGCAAAGATCCCGCACCCTTCTCAATCGGCACGACGGTAGCGCTCATCCAAGCACAGCAGACTGACTGCCGCTTGCATCATCACCATCATCACCACCAGGTCAGTCACCACCAGACTTCAGAGCGGCGGCGGCTGAGCAATCATGTCGGCACGGATGGACGCCTATGGTCACTTTCCCTCGCATCCACCTACGATCATGTCGGAGAAAGCATCGACGGCCCACACGTACATTACTCCCCCTTCGCCTCGGCGGAAGCCGATCCGGGCACCAAGCACGAGAACCAGCAACGGGACAGCCAGTACGGCCAGTACCAGCACCAGCACCAGCAATCGGAGCAGCATGGGCCGTATGTCGGAAGCCACCAATATCACACAGCCGCCGACATACTCGAAAAAGTTCGTCGTGGTGGGAGATGGTGGGTGTGGAAAGACATGTCTCCTGATCAGTTACTCGCAAGGATACTTTCCCGAGGTATGACGGCCGAGAAGCATCGATGGCGGAGGGTTGGACGACCCACGGACTGACGCACGAGCAGAAATACGTCCCCACGGTCTTTGAGAACTACATCACCCAGACGATTCATCCGCCCTCCGGGAAGACCGTGGAACTTGCCCTGTGGGACACGGCGGGCCAGGAAGAATATGACCGATTGAGACCGCTTTCCTACCCCGAGACCGACCTGCTTTTCGTCTGCTTCGCCATCGACTGTCCCAATTCGTTGGAAAATGTCATGGACAAGGTCAGTGGTGTGGTCGGTGTCTGGTTGGTACCCTTGGCTGACACCGACAGTGGTACCCGGAGGTCCTGCATTTCTGCCCAACCACACCGCTCATCCTCGTCGGCTTAAAGTCCGATCTGCGGTCCAAGAGGACCTGTATCGAGTTGCTCCGGAGCCAAGGACTCACTCCCGTCACTCCCGAGCAGGGCCGAGCGGTGGCCAAACAAATGGGGGCGGCATACATGGAGTGTAGTGCCAAGGAGGGAAGAGGGGTTCAGGAAGTATTCGAACTGGCCATCAACACTGTCGTCAAGGTCGAGGACGAGAGTTACGAGGCCAAGCCGAACCACCAGGGCCAGAAAGTCAAGAAGGCCAAGAAGAGGAAATGCGCATTTCTGTAAGTGCCGGTGGCGGCGGTGGCATTCATCTTCTGAGAACATACAACCGTTTCGGTCGCACCATGTCTGTACAAGCACATGAGACGGCGCTGATGCATGAGGGCATAAATGGCGTTGTTGGGTTCATATTGGTCTGCAGCATATCAGGCATGACCGCGGCCATGACTGAGCAGAGTAAAGATGTCTGCCCGAATAAAAGCCATGTTCTTTCGATCAGTCCATGTGGTTGCACACTGCCTGTTCATTTGGTCGTTCTTTTGTTCCTTACGGACTTTGATCTCTCGCCGGTCGTTGCGTCGAACGGTGAATAAGGCGCCACTATCTCCTAGCGTCGCTGTCCATTCCAGATTCATTGGCCTGCAGATTCACTGGCCTGCGCTGGAGCCGGTTCAGCGTCTCTGGCGTGATTCGGCGTGGTCGCCCCATTCTCGCCGCGGTCTTCACGGGCCATGACGCTCTCGAATTGACTCCACAGAGCCTCGACGGAGGCGAATTCGTTACCGATCTATATTTGAGTGAGTGAGAGAGACAACATGATAAGGCTGAAGAGATGAGATGAGGAATTCGTCACGGTGCGAAAGGGCTTGACTTCTTGCTCACTTGCGGTCGACAGGTCTTACCTCGATGATGCCTTCCAGACTCCGATTCAGCGCATTGATCTGTTGCAGGACTTGTTCAAGGGACTATCAAGAGCGAATTAGGATGCGATATTTATCCTCTGTCGGCAGAGAAGGGTCGACGGATTCAACATTATTGTTTCCATATCTTGCCGAGCACGGTCAGGGTGGCCATACGTACTTCGCCTATCTCGCTGACCAGCGCCGCCCGTCGGAGTTCGAATTCGGATGGTTGATAGGACGCGTCGGTGGTGGAGCCGGCCATTCTGGCAAATCACACGGGAACATCCAACTCTTGAACAGTCATCGATGACGGTCAGAGATATTTGGATCAGAGGGATCGATGCAAGTGCGCCAGTTACAGGCATGGACACCTGACGCGCCCGCGATGGCACAGATTCTGCTGTGGAGTGGGCAAAGTCACGTGCACGCCGGCCAAGGCACAGCTCCAGACATATCCGCCCCTCCCCAAAATCTAGATGACCATTCCCTTGGTCAAGGGAAGAGAGGAAAAAAAGAATGAGAGGAGTGGGATTCGAACCCACGAGGTTTCCCACTGCGGATCAGGTTTGTCCCGAAGCTGAGATACGCATCAAAGTTGTTTTGAGGTACCACTACAAGGTGACCTAAACACAGCGCCTTAACTATTGACTGTCAGCACAGCCCCCACTGAAATCCCCAAAACGAGGCAGGCTCATGAAGACGTACCCACTCGGCCCTAGGAATATTAGTCGCGAACTCCAGCGAAGATGCTGTCGACTCACATCCTCCCGGGGGTGAAATGTGCAAGATTTCAGACACCATTTTCGAATCTTTGGTATATGTGTGTATATTTGTCACGTGACTAGAAATCCTGCTTGCTCAACAGCATAGCGACAAGGCGTTCATTTTCATGTGCGCAAGTGATGAACTGCCAATCTGCTACGCTGGACAAATCATTTCTGTGCAAACGGCGGAATGTTAATTACTAGTCTCTCCGGAGTAACTACTGTCAATGCCGCTTGCCGGTTCCTCGAACTCGCCCCTTTAGTTATTGACATTTAGACATACCCAACTCGTGGTCTACCGTCCTTCAACGAAGTTGTGCCGGCCTGTGGTTCGTCCGTCCAGTCATTCGGCCTGGCCCTGAAGACCTGTCCGGGTTGGGCAGAGGGTTTGTCATGATTCCGGCGTTCAGACCGAAAAGCTGCACGTGATGGCGCAAATTTGACCGCCATGCAGCTTGGTCAATCCTCACAGGTCATCCGGCCAAGTGAATTGACGTTCACTCCCGAGTGGATCGTGGCCCTCTGATCGGCAGTCTCCCAAATGGTCCGCAGCAGAGGAGACGATCACTAACTTGCAAAAATCGGCCCGGCATTTTCCTGGAATGTATCGGCATCAGATGCTTCAGCAAAGGCTAGGGCGTGCCTGACTGGGCCACTGAGAGTTCAGGGGTGAGAAGAAGCAGGGAAAAAATGACATTCGAATCCGAAGATGGTAGGATCGGTTGAAGGCAGAAGCTGAGTGCTTCCTGGTAGCAATACTGCCTAACCGGCTCAGAATAATTCTTGTGCCGGAAAGGGTAGGTCCGCATTGGGAGACCCGGTTGAGGGGGTAAGGGAGTAGTGATTGATCCGTGTGGTGCAGTCTGGGTGTGCAGTCTCAGTTTGTGGTATTGGTCTCATCAGTGGTCTGGTCTGTGGTCTGGTCTGTGGTCTGGTCTGTGGTTTGGTCTGTGGTCTGGTCTGTGTCTAGTCTGGGGTCTAGTCTGTGGTCTGGTCTGTGGTCTGTCGTCCTGTGGACACGGGTAACGTTCAACTCCACATCACTCATAATCGTGGCGATCACCAATGACGTCGATTTACACGGCATGAAAAGTCGGAGCCATCAAGTCCGACAGTTTTGACCGTCTTGTCACAGTTTTGTGACCCGAAAGGAATAAAAGTAGGAAGAGAAACGTCATTGAGGACATTAAGTGGACTCGGCCTGGTCACTGTCCCGCGCATTGTGTGTACCGTGTCTCTGGTTGGTTGATTGGACATAAACGGGCAACTTGGTCACTGTCAAAAGTTCTGTGCAGTCCTCATCACGTCTATTCTCATCGACTGCCGGATCCCTTAATCGTGGATGTCCGGCCGACTTTTCCCACCATTCTGGCTCACGCTGGGCAAGATCAGTACAGCTTGAATGGATAGAAGGATTTTCAGGCTTCCTATAACCTAATCATTACGGCAATGCCTTCGTCTGGTGAAACGCACTAGGCGAGTTCCGACGGGCCAGGTTGAGGACCCCATTGTTGCGCGTCCCAGGTTGGGCTTCGTTCCTGGGTCCTTCTCGTCGCGGTTGAGACACACAGGAGGACCTACGTACATCGGAAGGACACTGTCAGTGATCGGGACTTGCTTTCCGTGAGAAGACGGGACGGGTGGATGGGAAGCGGAGCTCTTGCTGCAAGTCGGAAAAACGCGTACCCTGGAGTCCTCTCAGTGGACCTGCTTCGGGGGGATCAAATCCGCATCCGCGCCTTTTGAGCAGGCCCATTTCCAGGTGCCAGAACCAGGGTTCAACGCGTCGTCAGAATGTTCGCGCGCCGAGAGATGGGTACAGTCTGTTCGGCCGGGCTGAAAATTCAAGTTTCAAACGGCATGGGGCGGCGGAGTCGATGCCATGCCGGGCCAGAATCACTAGATTCAGGGGTAACCAGCCCTATGCACCTTTGTCTCTGTCAATGTCGTCCACGACTCCGCTACCTGTGGACTGTTGGGAAGATGCGCAGGCACGATGCTTTCCTCTTCCTACGATATACATGCACTAGTACAGTCTGCACGCGGCTGACTCTGCAACGACAGCCATGTATCTGACATTTGGTTCTGTCGAGGATCAAAGTCACGCCACAGGGGCTGGACGAATTTGGACTGAGGAGCCCCCCCAGACTTTTGGAAAGTTCAATCTCCGCTGGTCGACGGTTGGTCCCTTGGCCCCGTCCTCAGGCGGGACAACAATGTCCAGACATACGGCAAGCCATAGATCTACTGTAACACCATTTGAATGTCAATCATCCGATCCCAAGACCGCCTTTTCTTTTCTTCCTCCGCGACTCCATTGTAACCGAACCGCCGTCTTCACGTCTTCCGTGACTCGACAATCAGCCAACGGGACCACCGGTCCGGGTCCGGCGAGGATGAATTCTTTAGGCGAGGTTGCTCAAGCCCTGGACGGGGTTTCCAAAACACCATGGTTATTGCCGTGTCAATCCAGTCCAGATTGGAGAATATCTGCTGCAGGTGAGAAGCCATGGCCGGCTCGTTTATCACTTTGGCGGCAAGCGACGAGAAGAGCCACGGTCAACGACAGAGGCAGACGATGACCACGGCCTCCCCCAGCCTCCATGGACTGAATCAGTGGTTGAAGATGGCATGCCGAGAAAGAATTTCTGCAGTCGACGACCATCCAGAAGTGAGAAGCAGGTCATCGCGGCGGACTGACTGGCTTGAGTGTGCAAATATCCTCGTGTTCACGGATCGCTCAAGCCGATGCAAGGAGTGATTTCGGTAAACGAAGTTGGTGCTGCCTTTCCTTTACGGCTCGGTCCCCGGCACCTGCTCGCGCCATCTTAAGCGCGATCGTGCCATGTGCAGCGTGAGGGGCTCACTGACACGATACGAGATGCCACGAGTTGTTAGTCGCCTTGAGATGATGGAACCGAAGGACGGCCCGCTTGGAGAATTGCCGTCCTCCAGATTGTTGAATGGCTGAGAAATGGCTGCAGTGTAGTACCCAATGAGACTTGCAGGCTGATAGTCCATCGCCGCCGTGGCTGCACGTGAGGACAACGCTACAGTCACTGTGGCTGTGATAGAGGCTACATCTCTCGGACTGTGGCCACGGTGAATACGGTCCGTCCGTGAGTCCTCTCTCATGGGCATCATCATCCTGAAGACATCTGGGAGTCGTGCGAGGGACACCATGGGGGAGGAGAATACCGAGCTGAAGGCTACATGGCAGATGCGGAAGATAAGCGAGCGGGGAAATCGTATCAAGCACGCGCCTGTCAGGGGCAGATATTCTCCGTTTGGTTCGCGCTCATGCCTGGTGGATCGACCTGCACGTCAAAGCGTTGGGAGTCTGGATGCCCCAAGACAAGTCTCAAAGACCGCATTGTCGTTGCCAGGAAGCCCTGCTTTCTCACTGAACATGGAAGAGCTAGAACTGGTGGTCATGAAGTCGTCGCTTGCATTCTCCCAAAAATGGAGTGGGGTGTCGTATCTCAGCTGCTTGATGTCTCAGCGGGGCATTGGGATATGTCATGTGGAAGAATAACGCCAATCAATGGCGACAGTCGACCCTGCAGCAGCATGTGAGACTGGTGGACATGGATCGTGGAGCATCAACACAGCATGGAGGAAACAGGGGAAAGGAAGTGTCTGCAATTTAAGCATCATGTTCACAGACTCGAGTCGGTCGCCCAGGATCGTCCTGAGGGTCGAGTCCGCGATGAAGAGCGGCCGTGACCGTGGGTATAGGAACGGGGTCTGTGTAGAACCGTCGAGTCCTAGCATAGGACCACTAATCGTCGGACCACTGATCGTCGGTTTCTCTTGCTGTGATTGGCCGCAGAGCGCTCGATGCGGTTTCTTTGCTTTGCTACAGTGACACAGCCAGGCGGGCTATTCATCAACAGAAGGATCTGCACTTGGCACCGCGAAGAGAGTCGCACCACTGACGGGGACTCTGTCGGTCATGTTCCTCGTGACAGAGTAGTGGTGGTACCGCCGGCGCGTCGTCTGTTGTGCTGTGATATGCGGTGCACCCCAGCCTCGAAATAAAATACGGCGTCCGGACAGCTCGCAGAAGAGACAGTGTCCTGTCCAATCGTTAGTTGATCAGGCAACAGGCCCCGTGACTGGGCTGCGGACGACTGGGACAAGGTGTGTGCATCTCAGCCATGCCCGACTGACGCTGACTGGCCGGGGTGTACCTACCAGCACGGCTGGCAGGGGAGGATTCTGGGCGGCAGCAGAGGCCGTTCATTCATTTATTTTTTCATCGTCATCGCAATCGCTGTCGTCGTCCTCGGAGAGAGGAGGAGCAGGACGGCGCCGCAGGGCAGAGCAGGGATCGGAAGGGATCGTCAGGGTCACTCTCACCGAGCCGTGCTGGACCAGCTCCCACCCACACTTGGCCCCGGGCCCAACTCTCAGCAAGCGCGTCGTCGACGACCAGGTGCTCGGGAGACAGCTCTGTCGTGAGCCCGTGACCGGGGACCGTGTGGCGGGACCAGCGAGAGGTTGAACGGCCGATCAAAAACTGTCTCCTGGCCGGTCGGGTCTTGAAATGTCAATCAATGACGAAATAATGAAGGATCAACAATCAAATCTATTGCCCGCCTCGTTCAAGATAGGTCGGCCAAGCCTGGTCCAGAGTGAGCGAGAGTGAGCGCGGCCGCCCTCGTCTTTCATCTTCTTCAATTGGCCCGACCGGATCGAAGCTCTCCCTCCAGGGCTCGGCAATGATGCCCGTCAACTAGTGACCACTGTCAACTGTCATCCACGTTTGTGACGACTCGGGTTTGGCCTGACTGGTTGGTCCTCGAGGTATGGGGACCCAGAATTTCCCATGCGGTCATCTATGGGCCTACCTGCCTTCCTCCCTGCCGGATGGTGACGTCTTTGCTCTGGCTAGACATTTTTGTGTGATCTTCTGTGATAGAGGCGCCGACCGGGTGCCTGAGGCCGACACAGTCGGGCGGAGCAGCGTACTGCAGCCGTAGCACCTGATGCTAGTCCTTTAGTCCATGGAGGATGTCAGGTACAGTTCTGCCGGTGCGGCACGCCGGGCGGGGCAGAATCCGGCTTAGGCCCGGCCTGTGGCTCCCGCCTTGCAAGGGAGGAATTAGTCGGTCCTGGTTGTACGTAGCTGGTAATTCTCCACCATCCCAAGCCGTTCACCGTTTCCATTGACTCCCCTGACCCCAGTGAAAATGGAGCCGTCAAATCTCTTCGCCTGCTCCTGCATGAGCCATGTACACTAAACCGGTTCCAGTCATATGCTCGCGAGTATGGAGTCTGTTTGTGCACCGTCGGTCTCAGGCGCGTCTATTCGGAGACAAAACTGTTCTCCCACGACGTCGGCATGGGTTAGTGGAAGTCCTTGCCCCCATCTCCCGCCTTGAAGCCTTGCCCCGGCATTTTCGACCAGGCGAGAGACCCCTGTTATCAGACTGGAAGCGTCACTTTTCTGACGCCTCAAACAACGGGCAATGGTGCTCACTCCACCTGTGTCCGCTTGCCAATGGGAGACCAAGCCCAAATACCTCTGTTCTTCCCTCGTGTCACCGCCGCTGTGTCTGATCCCTCCTGTGAGCGTGTATATCACCTTTGTGTGCGACCCAGCCTTCCCTCTTCCGACACATCGTTCACGGCAGACTCGAGTCAAGAGCCAAATCGGGCGGACCGGTGATTTCCTGCTGCTGCTCATCTTTGAATTGAGCCCCGAATCGGCGCCCTCCGTGTGAGGAGTGGTCTCTGTGTCCTCCGCCAGCACGGCCGTTCACCGACTGCGACTTCGACGGTGATGTAGGCGTGGGGAGAAGCTATTATATCGCAGGGATCGGCATTTCATGCGAGAAACGGCCTTTCAGGTCAGCCCACGGCGACGAGATCGTCCTCGATTACTGTCCGGTACGCCTTGTTCCTCCGACACCAGTCTCACGTGCTCATCGACTTAGCTTTTCCCGCTCATCGGTGCTGGTGCTCTATATTATTCCCGCGACACGGGGTGCCCAATTCGACCCGGAACAAGACAGCTTGGCCTGTCCCCGCCGTCGATTGCTCCCCTCCAAGAAGGCCGCTCCGCCGTGTCGAGGCACGGATTCACCGTGAATATCTGAGCCGCAAGGACTCGTCAAGGGGGAAGAAAAACCGCCGAGGCTCACAGCCAGATGGGTCGGTTTCCATGGACGCCCGGACACTCCAAACAAGGCAGTGACAAGCCACACGGACTTCCTCAGGCGTCGACAGGATCGACCAAAGAGCATTCGCAGTCCCTGTCGGGAGGGACGGAGGGGACTTATTCCAGCACTCGAACAAGATCACGGACGAATACGTTGGCGTCTTCACATTCATTTTATGCCCGGTCTCTGTCAGACTCGTCCAATGAACATGGTTCCCGGCCAGGATCGCCGCAGAGCACCGTCGACCGAGAATATCCGGGGACGGAGCGACGTGAGAGCACGGCCAAAGCGTTGCTGTCCAAGGGCACACGCATGTTGAAGCGTCAAGGGAGCAAACTGAATCTGCTGCCTTCCCAGTTCGAGGACAAGGTCATCAACAGTGGGACGGGCGGGACGGACGTGGACCACGGGGACGGCTCTCCCACGAGACCGTTAGAGCGTCAGGCAACCATCAGCTCGAAGCGTAAGTGTGACACATCTCTGCGGACAATCCCTGACTCGACTTAGGTGGTGCCCCCTTGAAACGCAGCATCTCAGGCCCCTTTGATTTTCAACACGTGACTCACACCGATCAAGGTCGCTTCCAGAGCCTTGATAAGGCGACGAAGACGCAGCTCGTGTCCGAGTTCAGCGCGCTGCAATCCGAGCAGCGGCCCGATGCGGAGATCCGAGGGATCCCTGTGAACGATTTACCACAGAGAACGTCCTCTCTGGTCGACCACCACCACGACGGTCACCCACCGTCTCCATTCTCTCCCACCGGACCCGGACTCCCTTTAACGCCCCCCCGGCCACTTCCACCGCCCAAGGACGCGTTACGGTCTCCTTACAGCCCGTCAGATATGCGCCTGTCTAGGTCGATGGAAAATTTCTCACGACCAACCAGATCGCCGGTCCCCGCACAGGACACTTCACCGTCGGCCGAGGCCACTGGCAGATTGGCGGCCCTGAGTCCCATTGGACGACATAGCGTACTGGGGAAGCCGCTTCCCTTACTTCCCGAGCTGGTCCATGCTCTCTCCACCGTGGATGACAGTGCCCGCCCTCTGCGGTCGGCTCCACTTCCTCTGCCACCTCAACCGCCGGTGTTGGAAGAGGAGGAGGAAGAGAAAGACGAAAATGATGATGATGGATCGACTCCACAGGCAAACTCCTCTTCCGAGGCTCTTTCCAGTCCCCCACCGCGTGCATCCCTGTGGCACATGCAAACCTTTCCGGTGGCCCGGCCAGCCAAGAGACGAAGTCAATCATCGGGCCAGATCAACTTTGATATCATGTACGAAGACGTCATGGCACTGACCACGGACGCACATATGAGGCATTCCCGTCCAGAAGTGGCAGGCCCTTCGGAGAAGCCCTCCCACCAGACGACGACTCGTGTGATGGCGGCTGCTCCGGTCGATGAATGGGAAGACGCCATTGATTACTCCTGGGACCACGCGTCAGAATTTGAAGACGAGGTCGAGGGAGTGAATCTCGGACGAGCAGTGTCGGCCACGGACCTTCCCATCCAAACTCCGGCCAGTGAAACGTTCCTGGTGATCGAACAGCCAGGTCCGGTCGAGGGGAGGGCGACCACCGCGGCGTCCTCGGCCTCCTCGACGCCTCTCATGATGGATGTCCCTCCAACGGCCGACGTGGTCAAGACGGTAGCAGATCAACCGCCATCTTCTGCTTCAGGTCAGCGGGAGACAGCCACCGTCAACCACGACGACGACGATGCCTCCTCGCCACTTCTGGGACTCGGTATTGACGCCTTTCCGCCCGTGCCTCGTCTCGACCTTGACGACGTCGGCACACCGAGCTGCAGCGGCTCGCCCGTCCAGGAACTGTTCTCTGTTCCGGCCATCCAACGAGTCCCCAATTCGCCCATGAGCAAATCGAGCTCTCAAGAAAGCATCATCTTGTCCATTGCTTCTTCGATCATGGGCACCCACCGGTCGTCGAATTCTAGCTCCAGCATGTCCGTGGTGGCGCATTTGGTCAAGTTTGACGACCCGGATGACAGCCATGATGACTTGCTCTCCCTCTTTCCCGGCGAAGGCCACGTTCGAGAGGCGAGCCAAGAGACCGTCCGCGAGCGGTCAAAGCTCCCTCCTATTCCATCGATCCCGACCCCATCCATCTCTGCCACCACGAAGATGGATTCCCCCGCCGCTGTCGCTCTCTCACCGGCTACCAAACATGGGCGCACCACTTCTGTCCCGCGTATTCCGGTTCCAGTCCGAAAGTCATCGGTCACCGGGGTCGACGCGGCCAAATCGCAGATGAACCGAACCCGTGCCAACACGATGAACTCACGTGTTCGACGCAATACCAGAGCGTCCTACTCGCTCTTCCCTTCCACCCAACCCGCACCACCACCAGTTTCCACATCCTGATTTGGGGTGTGACATGTCCTTCCCAATTGTTCAGTATTTTCCATGTATTCGTTTGGGGGAGGAGAAAGGGGAACAGTAAAAGCAGGAGAGGTGACAAGCACTTTTGATTCGAATCCTTACGAACTAACGATCGGTGGCTGGCCATGAAGATATGATATCAATGACCCTGTTTCCAATTCGAAACACGAATTCCATAAGGAGTATTTCCAAGCGATAGATGGAAGAGGAGAGAAGAAGTTCGCAAGACTTTGGTTTGGCTGGATGGGTGTTGGTGGGAGAATTCCGGAAGGTTCATCACAGTCACTGAGCTTGATTTGGCTGTGAGGCCTCAACTTGTGAACACGTGTACATATAAATATAGGGAAAATACATATGCTTTCCTTCGAGATCGACCGCTCGATTTGCTTGCCAGTGTAGGGAGTCACGGCGGTCCATGACCCCCTTCTGGCATCTGACACCTGTCACGTAGGATGAGTTGGGGGAGTGGTCGGGGATGTCTGACCACTGACCCCGACGCGTCAGGAGGATTGGTCGGTGTCAGGAGAGCCTGGCGGGCACGTATGCATGCATGTATCTTTTACTCCACCACAAGCGAAGTGCCAAGTAGCTTCCGTCTCTGCAGGTACTCGGCAATTCGTGTTACCGGTAGCGAAGACCGAGGGACGAAAAGATGTTGGGGACGATCCTTTGGTATTTCTTTTTTCGTCTCTTTCCTATTTCTTTCTTTTCTTACCCCATTTTTCCTTTTTGCTAGGCGTCTACTCGGTACGCGCAAGGCTAGATTAGCTCCCTTGGCTTACAGGGCTTCAGGGGAAGAGAGGCCGAGAGCCTGGTGATGGTGGAAGAAAGGCTCGACAGGTCCAGTAGGGCACGGCGCCCGTTTCAATAGTCTTCCCTCGCCTGGCCCACTCAATTCAGCTCGTATCCGTTCGTGGCTAGGAACTGGTCTCCAGAAGGACGTGAAATGAAAACGAAGCACGCACCTCGGAATGCAAAAGCAGAAGCGAGATTGTTCTCATGGGATTGTTGTCATGAGTAGGGGCGGGCGGCCTGACCCCGCCGTTCCTCGTTCTGACCGCTCTCTAGGGCCTCGGGCTCAGATTATGCGGTGGTCCATGTTCTGGCCTTCCGTTCACAGAGGCATGCGTCAGTCAAGTGCACGTACCTTTTGATCTTCCTATCTGATCTATCACAAACATCTCACGGCAGGGTATCCGCACACCCTTCTTCCGGTGTGATCTGGTTCCCCGAATTTGATGGACATACAGGGCGGCGTCTGGAGCAATGGCCAGCTTCTCATTCGGGTCTAAACAAATTCCTCCTGCTCATCCAGTGTCATGGAAACAAGGCATGCGTCGACGGGAAGGATTGACACGTGGGAGCGGTGGCCTTTCCACTCCTCCTGACCATCACAATCTCTGGTAGAAATGACACCTCATATCCCTCTGCAATCTGTGTCTGAAACTTCCGGCCAACCATTCATTGCTCCTTTCTGTTGATATACCACAACAGACAGCTGGATAACCCCATCCGTCATCTTGATCGGTACAAGAAAATGGTCAGGCGAGATGGTGCAACTGGATCGATTCACACTTGGTTGCCAACTGCTCCAGCTCGTCTTCTTGCTGGTTGAGAATGCCAAAGCGGTCTCGGCAGTCACGGGCTCGAACGTCCAAAACCGAGGGTCAATCCAGAACGACGGTTTATGTGAGAACATGGCGATCTCGCACCTGACTCCGCCGTTGCCGTTGTCGTTGTCGTCTCCGCCACCGTCGAGCTCTTTGCCGCCTTTTCAAAGCCTGCCCTGGTCGGCCAATACTTGCAACGCGAGCAGTGCCACAACAGTCATGTTCACAGACATATGGAACACCGGCGGTCTTGCAGTTACGAGATTTCCGGAGATGAGGGATGTCAGCACGAATTCTCGCCGCCAAATACCTCGTGCAGATTCGACCGGCAGCAAGACAATCCGCCCTTTTCAAGCGGCGAGAACGCTGGCAGTCAAGTCTACCACCGCACGAGATGTGACGACCAAAGTAGTCTCGCCCTGGATACTGCAGCGCTTGATGTCGATCATGTCTGCATATTCCTCGCCATACCCAACGACAACGTTCAGTGAATCTGTCGGACTGTTGGGCTGTCTGGTGATCTTTGCACTGACGGGATGTTTGATTTTTGTGGAATTGATGCCGAACTAGCCACATCAGCTTCGTGTGGGAGGCCGCAATTACGTCTTTATTGGCCAGCGCTCCCGGTGATGTCAAATTCAGGGCAGGAAGCCATCGGTGTTAGAATGGCGGCGGCGATTCATCTTGTGAATATTCGTTGGGTTGGGTCCTGAACACTCCGCAGTTGATATATGCTCTCCCACAATTATTACCGTTGGATCATTCGCTCTTGAGGAGGTGGTGGTGGTGGGCGTCGTCATTATCGTTTGCGTTCGCCGCCTCGATCTCCTTCCTTTCCTTCCGCTTCTCTCCTCCTCTTCTCCTGCCTAGCCATGGGGTGCTCTGCGTCATCATCACCGTCTCCAGCTTTAAGGCCCAAGGCTTTCCGCAATCTTTCGGTTTCCCTCTCCTTCGCTTCGGCCAACTCATGGACTTGGTAGCTTTTGAATGCCTTGGTATTCCCTTTTTTCCCAGCCTTCGGACGTTCCATCTCGGCAGTCAGCCTCTTGCGTAACTGCCCGCATTCTTCCTCGATTTTATCCTCGTCCAGGCCTTCGTCCTCTAGCTGGTCTCGGAGCTCGAGCACTTTGACCTCGATTTCTCTCAACCGGTCGTGATTCAGGATGTCTGGATCCGCTCTTCGTGACTTGGGAGGACGAGCAGAAGAGTCGAGGCTGTAGGGCACGCCGACTCCCGTGTCTCGCGGCTTCAGCAACGAAAGATTGCGCTGAACATAGCCCGAGGTGCCGGAGCCGCGGGGGGTGGAAAGCCCGACATTTGAAGACATTGCCTCTTCTTTCCCTTCTTTTTCTACTTTTCGCTTGTCGCCACGGCTCAATCGGAGAGGTCAAAGACGAGGACGCCTTCAGAGACAAGGGGACTGTTGGATGTGGGTTCAAAGACTGCTAGGAACAATACCTGGTCAAAGACTGCTAGGAACAATACTTGGTCAAAGACTGCTAGGAACAATACTTGGTCAAAGACTGCTAGGAACAATACCTGGTCAGACTGCTAGGAACAATGCCTGGTTAAAGACTGCCTGAAAGGAAGGCGGTGTCGGAAGACCTGGGTCGACAAATCCGGTGGGAACGGCAGAATCCGCCCTCACTTGGCGCCTGTACTTTTGCAGCGCGTCACTCTTTGTTCTGTTCCCATGGCAGTTTCAAATCCCATGGTAAACATCGACCCACATCTTCTGTTTATCCCTCTCATTCTGCCATTTGGCATCCGATCGTGAGCACCGTTCTGCTCGAGATACGCATTTGCAGGCATTTGCGCAAGCTTGGGCTGAAATTGTTCGTCCTTCTCTTTTCTACCAACCTCTCCAATTCCAGTCCCTGCCATGGTTGACGACTTGTCGGCCATGGACTGGTCTCCCACCACTCCACCGAAAGCACACCACCCGTACCCAGATGGTTATATGCCTGGCGGCTGGCCAACCACGCCGGCGCCGCAGACTGCTGAGGTCTTTGCTCGCAGACCCCCTCCCAGTGGTCCTCTCCCCGCTGCGAAGCGACTCTGCCGCGGCATCCTCCACGTGGGCACAGCCACCGTCACCACCATCGGCACGACCGCCTACACTGCGGGCAATCTGGCCAGCCATACCCTCATCATCAAACCGGCGTATTACATTGTCCGACAAGTGCGCCAGCAGGCAGGCCGACGACGGAGAAGACCTGCAGCGGCCTCCGCTCCCCCACCACGAACACCACCCACATCTCCATGGAAGAAGGCTGTAATTTCAGTCAAGAATAGATCTCACAAGTCGACAACTGTTCCTCAAGAGGCACCTTCTCCGGCACCCGGAATCACTCCGCATCCCGCGACAAGTCTCGTGGGTGCTCCACAAGAAAACGTGGTCACACCCACCGGCCCACGAAGAATCTGGGGTCGGTGTGCGACTCCAGAACGAGAGACCGTCCAGGTTTTTGCTCCCACTTGCCCTGCCTTCCCCGGTATGACTCGCTTCACACCACCCCAAGGACCACGGCCGATGGCGACGCCTCTACCTTTCGCCAATCGCTACATAGCACTTCCCCCCTGTGGAAAACTGACGTCTCCTTTCCCGGACCTCCGTCCCACGGTCGGTGTCACCCCCTTACCCACGGCACCTAGCCCCCCGGTCCATGTCCACACCTATGCTTCGCCGTCGGCCCAACTACAGCAAGAGCTCGAGGCTTCTATGGAGAGCGACTCCGACGCGTCGTCCACATTTTCCACAACATGGCGACCAGTAAGACGAACGACACCACGTCAGCAGCAGCAGCAGCAGCAGCAGGTTTCGTCCCCACCAGAAGTAGCACAAACCCCTTCCCCCGCCTCGAGAACTGCTGTTGCAGCGGTTGGTCCGATACCAAAGACGCCCACCTCGAGAATTGTAGGAGAGAATACGTCCCCTCTTTCTACTATTGCCTCTGCACCAAAAACAGACAACACATTGTTGACTCCACCACCTATCAAGTTCCGTCTTCGATTGTCGCTGATGACCCCCGGGTCCGACATATCATCAACCTGCGACATCTCGCCTGGCCCTACACCGACACTGGCGGCTCTGAGGAATTCTCTGCAGCAAGGCCTGCGGACACCCAAGACCCCCGAGTCGGACATCTCTTCCACATGCGATATCTCGCCGGGACCTACGCCGAGACTGGAGGTGGCGACAGCAGCGATAGTAGCGACAGCAGCGCCAGCAGCGCCAGCAGCGTCAGTAGCGTTAGCACCGGCGCCAGCACCAGCACCAGCACCAGCACCAGCACAAGCAGACGTGTCCAGTGTGCCAGTGACGCCTTTGGTAGTGGCGGAGAAAGCTGTCGACAGCACTTCTGTCAGCGACAAGGACACACCTACCGTTTCCCATGTCCCGGGCACACCTGCGAACAATTCCCTGACGGCAGAGGCAGCACACGCTGGCTCTCCAGACCAGGCATACCCCCAAACGCCGGACCAAAAACTTTCCGAGCTCACCATCCAAGATGCATACACACCTGACAAACCGACGCCAAAAGCCAGTCCCCATTCGTCCGAGAAGACGCAGAGAGTGACGCGGGCAGAAAAAAGAAGACTGGAGCTGCAGAAAGATCATCTCAACTACGCGATTGTCCCTCTTTCCAAGGAATGGGAAGAAAAGGTCGATCAAGCGGTTCGTCGCGGACATGGCGCCTTGAAACCGGACGATCTCAATCGCGTCGTGCCTCTTGGCACAAGTGGAAGCACCGATAATTGGCTCAACGATGAAGTCATCAACGGATATTTGGAGCTCATCGTCAAACACGGAAAGCAGAGCGATCGCCCCGGCCAGGTGCCCAGTCATCATGCATTCAGCTCATTCTTCTTCACCAACTTGGAGAAGAAAGGTTACGACAGCGTGAAGCGGTGGGCCACACGAGCCAAGATTGGCGGCAAGAACTTGCTACAAACAGACCATGTCTTCATTCCGATCAACAGCGGCATGCACTGGACGCTGTGCGTTGTTTCGGGAACCAAAAAGACTATCACGCACTACAACAGTTTGAAAGGAAACGGAAGAAGGTACGTCGATGTGATCAAGACGTGGGTCATGGCCGAGCTGGGCAAGTCATACAAGGAAGAGGAGTGGTCGTTTAACCACGCGGGAGAATCCCCTCAGCAACAAAACATGGACGATTGCGGTGTTTTTACCATCACCAGCGCGAGGCAGATCATGCTCGGTCTCACTCCAATGAGTTACAACCACAGCCAGATCCCGACTCAGAGGAGGAGAATTGTGGCCGAGTTGGTCAATGGTGGGCTGATCCGATCGCAGATGAATAATGAGTGACGACGGTGAGACATGACGATGACGATGACAACAACAACAACAACATTCTCAGAAGCCTGAGGGTGTGGAGTTTCGGCTTTTGCGTTCACCATGCATTTTGGGATCCAAGATCCTGTGCTAGGTCCGGACGGCCAGTCGGCGTGATATATCAGCCAGTACCTGATTGTTCTCCATTGGAGCACTTTCTCTGTTGCCCTCCTCCGGCCTTTCCCTGGGATTGTGGCGGGTCTTTGCGGCCTGACTGCCTAGGACGTGGCCGAGGATGTCCGGAGACTGTCGTGTCTGGGGAGGTCATCAATGTGATGGTTGATGGTCTCGGTGTCTGGTCGAACACCCTAGATTGTGCTGTATTTGGCTTTTATGATACCCCGCCTCAAAGAGGCTTTGCTTTCTGTTGCCAGAAATGAACATTTTCAAACTCTGATTGTTCAATGTCGTATCATTGTCCACCGTTATATTGTCCCATGAGTTAGGTTTTAAGGAAGCCCGGTCGTAGATGCAGGGTTTGGAGAAGGATTCAGGCAATGTCCTCTCTTCGATATTTTAAGCACTCTATATATTTTAAAGTGCCCCAATCTTATCGATAAGCTGTGATCAAGGCGCAAATAGTTTAAGGGTAGAATTCGAGCTTCCCATGCTCGAGGCCCGTGTTCGAGTCACGGTTTGCGCAAGTTTTTTTGCATTTTTGAGTCAACTTGAGGGAGTCAATATAGCTATGAATGCAGGTTGACTTGGGTTTGTACAGGGACTGCCACTGACTTGGCGGCGGAGGTTGTGTACGTGGTAAAGCTTGGCACGTTTTTGCAGTGCATGTGATGATTCGCCCTGACCTGAGGCTTCTCCCCTCATTCAGGTCATTCCATCATTAAAATACCGCCCTCTCCGCCACATCCGACTGTCCTACAACACTGCAACCCCATTATCAACCTCTTGCCACTATTTTCACCGTTCGACGCTCGCTCCTGGCATTGCAGCACGATGGCATCCAGCACGAGATACCAGCCCGCACCTCAGCGCGACTCTCTGGAGGAGCGCCAATACACGCAGGCACCGCCCAGTTACCAGGCTACTGGCCCCGATTTGGATGATGGGACTCCACGAACAGAAGATGACCATGTGCCGGACGACTTCAAGGTGGGTAGTACTCGATTTAGGCTGACCAGTGGCCATTGATGCTAAACAAGGTTGACCAGTTTGGCGGTACGATATCCGAAGCGACCCCCGACATCCGCATGCAATTCATCCGCAAGGTGTACAGCATCCTCACGGTGCAACTCCTCCTGACCACGGCGCTCTCCTCTATCTCGTTCTTCTCGCACGGATACCGACGATGGATTCAGTCGAACTCGTGGATGATGTGGATCTCCCTCATCGGGGCCATCGTCTTCATGTTTCTCACGTTCTGGAAGGGCAAGTCGTATCCGATCAACTTGGTCTTCCTGGGCGGATTTACGGCGCTGGAAGCATACAGCATTAGCATCGTCACATCCTTCTACGAAAGCCGGATCGTGCTGGAAGCGCTCATCTTGACCTTGGGCATCTTCGTGGCCCTGACACTCTTCGCCTGCCAGAGCAAGTACGACTTCACGTCGTGGATGCCCTACCTCTTTGGCGCGCTGTGGGTGCTGATCATCTTTGGCTTCTTGGCCGCTTTCTTTCCACACGGCAAGATGATCGAGCTGGGGTACGGCGTCGTCGCGGCTCTCATCTTCAGCGGCTACATCCTCGTCGACACCCAGCTGGTCATGCGCCATTACCATGTGGAGGAGGAAATTGCGGCATCCATCAGTCTGTACTTGGATGTCCTGAACCTGTTCCTGGCGATCCTGCGTATCCTCAACAGCCAGAGCGACAACAACTAGCGTAGGGATCCACCATGGTCCCACTGCTGTCCGGTCGAGTCAAAATATGAGAGCATAAATAAACGATATGGGTTGGCGAGGCTTTTGAATTTGTGGCCGGCGAGGTCGCTTCCTGGGATGTGTCGGGAGTCGTCACTGGACCTATTGCTTTAATCGTTGTTGCATTGACTTGTAATGGAGGAACAAAGTTGACCTGTCATGTCATATTCCTGATTGATATATTCCTGAAAATCTACGCAGGCCGCACTACGCTCTCACAACCAGTGACATTGGCATGATTTTCTATCTGTCTGCCTTTACTCCTTATCCAAATTCGCCGTCGTCGTCAATCTATGCTCAACCCCAGCCTGATTCTGGCTTGGCCAACTCATCACACAGCAAACTCAAAGGCCAAATGAAAATACGAGTGACGAGAAAAGAAAGTGAGACCAGACCCCTCGCTCAATGCCTAACGATGAAAAAGGTGTTTGTCACCAGACAGACCACCATGACTAACAGGCCGTAGATTGCCAGGGCCAGACTGAGCCGTCGAAGGATCTTCCGCCTCCAGTTTCTCGTCCTCCGCAGCAGACTTTGGCCACTTATGCTCAGGATGCCAGAGTTGGACAGAAGACCTTGGCCCTCGTTGTGGCCATGGTCGTGGTCGTACTCATGGTCGTCTTGCTGGTCCTGGTCGTCCGACTTGGTGATGGTGGCACCGCCCCTGGTCTCCTCATCCGTGCCACCATAGTCAAAGTCGTCTTCTTCTTTGACGAGCCGTTGGTGGAGTGGCGAGTCGGGAGCAGAGATCTTGTAGTAGAACAGGCCGGGGAGGATGAAGGAGATGGACGTGCTACCCGTGGAGCCGACATAGGCCAGGACGGCCTCCAGACTGGAGACGGTCATAGCGACGATATAGCTCAAGACGATGATGGCCGTCGTGATGATCGCGAACCGGGTATCGCTCATCTCCGAGTGGTGTTTTTTGGACGCGGGCAGCAGAGGCGCGTCGCGCGGAGGACTGGAGTCCAGCGAGCTGGGCGTCGCCGAGGCCGATCTCAATTTCGCTTTGAGCTTGTCGCTTGGTCGCCATTTAAGCACGGCGTCGAGGCTGGCGCGGCAAGGGTGCACCTGCAATGGATAGGAGAACATGACCAAGACGACAATCGCCGCTCGGCCCACCGTGGCGGAGACAGATGGCGCATACTGCGCGACGATATTGCCCCCGACCTCGTTGCCAAAGGAGAGATAGCCGGTGATGGCAACGAGGATATAGATGGCCCCTGCCGTGCCGATGGAGGACAAGATGACCGTGCTGGTATGAAGGTGAGAGTAGTTGGTGATCTCGTTGAGGATGCTAAACATGTTTTGATGGCACGTGTAGGCGAACACGATGACGGGGAACGAGGACAGCGCGGGAATAGCACCGGCCCAGGTGAAGATGCGCAGGGGAGACGAATAGTGGCCATTGGGCAGCGTGTCATGCGCGGCGAAGTGGTACACGACCAGGATGACAAGGTAGCCGATCGAGATGAGCGCGATGACCGAGGTGTATTTGAGCGAGTCGAGCCGGCGCAGAAACGAGAAAGGAATGACCACCAGCATAAAGGCGGTCACCCAGAAGTGTCGGTCGATCAGAAAACGAGGGAGACCGTCCTCGTCGGTGAAGCCGAGGACAACGCCGGGCATCAGATCACCAATGATGATCAGATAGCTGACACCCACCCCGAAGCACTTGATGGCGATGGCCGCGTCGAAAATGACCGCCGCGTTCGGGTATGTGATCTGAGACAGCGCAAAGAAGCTGGCCGATCCACGGTCCAGGTAGGCCGCGCAACGTGTCTGCAGGTATAGTCCAAATCCGGCCGTCACACCCGCCCAAACTATGACGATCGTTCCCAGGAAGATTCCCATGTGCGACATGGCGAGTGGCATGGCCAGGACGCCGGCGCCAACAATGGTGTTGAGGAGGTTGATGACACTGCTGAGCCATGATGCTTGCCCTACAACGCCAGTCACATCGCGTTTGGTTCGAGTCGAGGTAGGAAGGAGTCTTTGGAGCCTGATTAGCCAGGAAACCAAAACGCCGTCGTCATAATCATGGTCTTACCGTCGGCCTCGGGAGTGCGCTCTGCCTGATGAGGCGGAGCTGGTGGCCATCTCGGCGGCGGGCTGAATGACCGACGTTATACCTGCGGTGGTGGTTGCCGTCTTCTCATACTTGCCTGCAGGGTCGCTTGACAATGGTAAGAGCAGGAGGAGAAGAAGCACTGGGCCACCTATCAGACGCTGATCCGTCGATCGGTGGGGAGGAGAGGCCAACTGGCGCCACTCATTGGAGATTGGAAATTCTTGAGCGAAGGCGCAAGTAAGGCAAAGGCCGGCGTCATGCCAAGCTAGCTGGAAAACAGACCCAAAGCACCAACCTCATCTCAATGTCGTTATTATTAGTCAGGGCGACATATTAGTCAGGGCAACATTTCTGCCACGTGCACGTCTGTTGTTGCGCGAGCCTGATGTGCCATCTCCTACCGAGATGCATCCGAAGAAAGTTCTAAGGCTGAACTGACGCCAAATGCACGCACACATACAGCCCATCATGAAGCTAGACTCGGCGGCCCCAACCTGGCTTCAATTCCCTCAGAACATCAGTGTATAACTTTTGGCCATCACTGATGGACGCCCCTTCCTGGCCCCCTGCATAAGGTCCAACGTTGTTGAAGGTGGGTACGTCGCGGACCGCCCCAGCAAGCACTTCCAGGAGGGTCCCACCTCTAATGGGAATCTTCTGTCCTTTGGCACCTTTCCCCTCTCCTCCGGCACCAATCACACCATCAATCTCGTTGTCCTTGACCAGAGCAAGCATCACCTCGGCCACCTCTTCCGGAGTGACCCAGGTGTCCTTTTTTTCGTCGACCACTTGGAGTTTTTCAGGATTGTCCAACCACAAAGGCGTCTTCACCACGCCGGGCTCGACGCCAGAGACTCGGATACCATGAGTGTGTTCCAGATCGGCGAGACTCCGGACGAATCCGTCGATGGCGTGCTTGGACGCATGATACAGAGGGAATGGAAGACTGGCGGTCTCTCCCGCGATGCTCGCAATGTGCACAATCGACTTCGGGTTCGAAGGGCTGACCGGCGGCGACGCGGCCAGAAAGTGGGCAATCGCCAGTTGAGTGACCCGAATGGGATGTGTAACATTGATGTCAAGGAGCCTGTATCGACTGCTCCCCGCCGGGTCATCTTGAGAAGCGCCCGTGCCCGGAGGGATCCAAAAGTTGCTCCATGGCGGCTCAAACACGCCCGCTCCTGGACAGACAATATCGATGGAGCCAAAGTGCCGTTCAGCCGCTTTAAACATTTCGTCCAGATCCGGCCATGAAGTGACGTCCGTCCTCTGGAAGACGGCCTTGGGACGAGACTGATATTGCGAGACCAATGCCTCCGCCTCGGGACGCAGGGCTAGATCTGCAAAGAGCACATTGGCGCCATGTTCCAGAAGCTTTCGAGCAAATTCAAGACCGATGCCTGCCGGGGCTGTCAGCGGGCTTCGAGATGCGGAGAAAGCATTGGCTACCCGACCCAGCACCAGTCACAATGGCCGTCTTGCCTTGTACGGGCTGCGCCATGTTGATGATTTGGACGGCTCTGCTTGGATTGATTCAGAATCTATATGTCCTTTATGACTCAGTCAGGCCTTGTCAGGCTTGGAGGGGTAACCACTTGAACGACAGCTGAATTGCCGGCAACCAACAACCCCTCACGATGCAAGGGAAGACAAGGCCGGATCCGTCCCGAGGTGCTGCCGGCCCAGAATACTGAGCTAACCCTGATGAAAGAGCTAACCCTAATGAGAAATCTAACCGCCTCCATGGCGGGAGGCGCAAGCATAAGACAGACCTCCTCGATGCTAAGGATGCGTGGTCAGGATGGATTGAACAGATATGTCGACATGAAACAAAGAGTCTCTTCATCTTTGAGTCGAGCTGTGTCCACATTGACCAAAGACGCTGGCGATATCAGCTCGGTATTTCCCTCCCTCTCGGGTAAACCGGCTGATCCTCTTCCTCCCCGTTTCAGTGCTCTGAAAAAGCTGCTCATCAGAGGGAATGAGGACGCGATCTGCGCGTCATGGCAACGACTCGTTTCCAGTCTTGAAATCGAGATCGACGAGATTGCCCACAGGGGAAGCGAGGTAGGTGGGAATAATATTCCACGTCTGTCTGTGTCGACAACTCACTGGTCCGTCCTCCAGGTCATCCCCAGCATCGAATATCACGATGTCGTCTCAGGGACGATCCCCCCGCGCCAACTGGAGACTGTCCGTCACCGTGGTGCCGCCGTCATTCGGAACCTTCTGCCCCGTCAACAAGCCTTGGACCTGAAATCCCAGGCGCAAGAATATGTCGCCGCCAACGGCCCCAAAGTGAAGGCGTTCCCCGCCGATGATCCAGCAGTCTACGAGCTGTACTGGACACCATCACAGGTTCAAGCACGGGCACATCCCAACGTGCTCCAAACGCAATCTTTCCTCGCCTCTCTTTGGCACTCGTCCGACCCGACCTCAGAGATCTCAACCCGCTACCCACTGACGTACGCTGACCGCTTCCGCATCCGGCGGCCCGGTGATGCCAAGTTCGCGCTCGGTCCCCACACAGACGGAGGCAGCCTCGAGCGGTGGGAAGATTCCGAGTATTCTCGCGTCTATCAGGCTATTCTGCGCGGACGGTGGGAAGACTATGACCCCTTTGATGCCAAGCACCGCATTGCCGCCCATATGGATCTGTACAACGGCGCGGGCGCGTGCAGCATGTTCCGTCTTTTCCAAGGCTGGCTGTCCATGTCGTCGACCCGTCCGGGGGAGGGAACGCTGAAAGTATACCCGCTGCTCAAACACGCAACCGCATACCTCATACTGCGACCATTCTTTGACCTGCACAGCGGCCACCTCCACCTCGACCCGACATTCCCCAATTCTGTCCCGGGCGCGTGCCAGGAGTACAACCCGCGGACGCACCCGGACCTGAGACTGGAGACGGCGATGGTGAGTGTCCCTCACGTCGAACCGGGTGACTACGTCGCGTGGCACTGCGACACCATCCACGCCGTGGACCGGGAGCATCGTGGGATCGGAGACAGCAGCGTGCTCTACATCCCCGCGTGTGCCATGACCCTGTCGAACCTCGACTTTTTGAGACGCCAGCGCCTGAGTGCGCTGCGGTATTCTCCGCCGCCGGATTTCCCTGCTGCCGGCGGAGACGGCGAGCTCGGGTTTCAAGGCGTGGTGAATTGGGAACGGGATGTGAATGAGGAGGGGAAGAGGGCCATGGGACTGGGGACGAGGACGTGGGAGGTCAAGGAGGGGATGAGCGAAGGGGAGCGGAAGGTGGTGGAAGAGGGGAATCGGATGTTGTTCGCTTGAGCATCCAAGATGATGGCGCAATGACGACGGTAATTGCGGGAGGACTCACCAGGCGTTGACGGATGCAGTAGAAACAATTTGTTGAAAGTGTATCAATTCCTCATGCTGAGTGAAGCCCAGGCGATTCCTCCAAAGTCACTCATGCTGCTTAATGGTAGAGGTCGAGCAGCTTTGCCATTAAATACAGTCTTCAAGACCATTCGTGCTCCTTTCTTTCCTGTATGCCTCTCTCCTCGGCGGCGGCGACCTGCTTCTCCAAAACCCACATTGCTCCATGTCAGCCCCGGCCCTGCAGCCCAGAGCTTATGCACCCTTCACGGCCAAGCGGCCTCCTTGAGATATTTGGTGTATATTCCCCGCCCAGGAATGCTGGAACACTCCTCGGACGGGGAGGATTTCCTTCGCATTCGTCCGGCGTTGGGAGAGACCGAATTCATGACAACAGAAGCACGATCGCCACTCCGAGTCCTGTCGGCTGGAACCGCGATCGCGCAAGCGGTGTCGTGGGCGGCCTCGGTCATCAACCCGAGGCTTGAGATGAGGTGGGCGTGCAGCTCAGCGGTTCAATGCGCAATGCGCACGGCGCGCGACGGGATTGCCCTCTTTGCCAGCATAATGTCTTCACCATACAGTGTCCTCTAATATACCGAATCAAAAAATAATCACCGGTGTGATGGAAGTAGCTCTCGTACATCACTCAACGTCGCGTTGTCGGGAGGAAGCGTGACAGTCTTTTCGTATTCTTGTCTTCCATCCCGTCGCCGGTGATGGGTCGGCTTGTGCTGGTGGTCGAACCGCTGCTCCTCGCCCTCGTTTCAGACGGCGTACGGCTGCGATTCGACAGATTGGACGCTCCAATGATATCCTCCAGTCGCACGTCGGATTGCGGAGATGTAGATTGAAATCCAGGTTCAAGGATTTCGGTAAACTTCGAGGCCGGCATTGTGGATGATGAGACTGAGCTGTTGTAGAGAGAAATGCAAGTACCGAGGATCGAGGAAGAGAGGCGAGGCAGAGGAGGAGAAGGAGAATAAAGCAATGGGTAACAGGACGCAGGAGGAGGGGGGAGAAAACAGGACTCGGGCAAAGCATAACCACCTGCCTTTTTTTCTGCGCGCGTGGCCCAACACGCGAACAAGACCGTTGACTTCTAGCTTTGGCATCGTTCATCCCCTGGTAAAGCATGTAGATCCAATAATAACGAAGTTCGGCTGGGGCGCCGTGGCCTCGGCATTTTGCGCAATGCTCGGTGCGGCAAAGAGAGGTGGGTACCAGACCCTGGGGGTGGATGGTCGGGCCAATTGCCACTTCCACAGTGGCCTCCAGGGTCGGGGCCGATTCCAGGGTCCCGTGGCGCGCACTGCTGGGACGCCAGCGGCACTGGCTCAACTGGTCTGTTCACCAGGGGGAACGCCACATTCCACAGGTGTGGTTTCAGAGCTAGACATCGACAGCAGTTCTCCCTTGCCCATGGAACGGATGCAGAACTCTCGGCAGGGAGCCATGAGAATTTTCAGACTCACCTCGCCCTTTTCCCCCCGGCCCGACGGTGCCACATGCTGAGCCTTTGGTGGGCGCGGCAGTCCCTCCCCAGGCGTGGCAAAGTTGTAGATCACTATCCGATCCGCGCAATACCGAGATGGCTACTGTGCGAGCGTTGGAAGAATGACAAAGATGATGACGAGGAGCTTTGTCAGAAGGCCATTCATTACACGCGCATTCGCACACTGATGAGGACGAGGCATGATGCCGTTTGAGCCGAAAAGCAGGCAACCCTGTGCGAGTTCCAACGCGTGTTGCGGTGATCAAACCAGTTGATATTCCCTGCATGTTGTCGACAAATCGACGTCATATCAATGCGCTCACCCGACACTCTCATCCGCGCGTCAGCTTGTTGTTGCCGTTCGAATTGGCTCTTTGCCTCCTCTGACGCGTAACATCTGGCTTGCTTTCGCCTGACATCCAGCATGGTTTGACGTAGATCCAACCTTCCACCACGACGTGGTCCGTCTCTGAGCAGCTGCCCTGCTGCCACTCCTCAACTCGACCACGCCCTCGGCCTTGGCTGCTTGCCTCTGCGATTCGACGGGTATTGATTTACTGGCCATAGGGGATCGGTCGACCATAATGGTCCACGATACCCAACGGCGGAGAGTCCTGCACCAGTTCCTCGGACGGTGTTTGCTTCTGCATGTGAAATCGGCGTGAACTACAGGCGACATCGTGATACATGGCGTGTGCATGCTTCGGGTCACCCCTCCATTTTTGTGTCGGTTTCGCCGTTCATCTCCACGCCCTTTGCGGCCGAGATCCAAAGGACATTATTGCACCTACGTAGATTCACCGTTAGCCGCTGTGGAGACCGTGATGCTGTGGCCAGGCGGCGCACCTGATGAGTACTTGTCCCAGTGTCCCCGTATGTTTTCTGTCAATGTATTCCTCGGTATGTGAGAGCTGAATGTTCATATACGAATCGACGCTGATGAGGGTGCCTTTGTACTCAGTCTGGCCCCATTTGAGGCGGATGATCACCTCTTCATTGATCCTGAAAATTTCATCTCGGTCAGTCTCTTGCTCTTCTCAATCTTCCCGGGTCTTCCATTTAGGCGACAGCGTGAATGCAGCAAAGACGTGCCATGAGGAGAGAGGGATCGCACACGTACAAGGATTGGAGCAAAGGTCGTGGATTGACGGGAGTGAACTGCAGCCTGTTAGCCGTGTCGCTGGCGTCGAGAAAGGGACCCTGACATTCATTCTGGGTCCACAAAGACTTTAAATCCGTATGTGCAAAAGACGTGAGTGGCGATGTGCTGATCACAGGCTCACTGTAGCTCACAAATGTTCTTTGCCTACCACCTGAATCGTCCTCGTTGGCACACCTGAGCTGCAACATGAAAGTGTCCAGGTTTTGATCTTGGCAGAGAACTTGAGTCACGTGTTCACACGATGTCAGGACAGCCAGATTGATTCTCTTCATGGTTTTATTCTCGCTACGCGCTAAGCTCGGCGTATCTCCCATTTAATGTCCTTGATGCTGACCTCTTCTCCAGCTTTTTCGTCATAGTCAAACCATTCCCCCTCGGTCAAATCGATCTCCGCAAACTTGGTTCCTGACTCAATTCCTGTCGCTTCCCAGTCGCCCTTATCAACCGTCAGCATCATCTGTACCGGGACGATTCCAGATAGGGCTCACATCCGGTTTGAACTCTGTGAACTCGAGTCCTCGGCAATCTATCTCAATGATGTTCTTGGGCTTGGACGGAGAGGACTGCTCGTATGGCGCGGGTGCCGTCTTTATATTCGCGCTTGACTCTCGCTGTGGCCATCAACGACTGGTATCTGTCTTGCCAGACCCAAGAGGATACCTTGCAATTCTTGCATTTCCACACGAAATTGGCTTCCCCTCGGCTTCCAGACAGCTCACTTTGCTCCTGCAATGCCATAGTCAGAAGCAGCTGGTGTCAGATGGATCGATCAACCACAGTGTCGAAACGAGCAGATCAAGGAGACGCCAGCATGTGAAGCAGGAAGCACCACCCGACCTACATAGCGGCTCACGCCCACCCAGTTGGCATGAGTTTCGCGACAGGATGTGCATTGGACCTTGAAGGTGTAGTAGTAAGGGGCATCAGCAGTATCTGAAGGCACCAAATCTGTGACCCTGTGGCAAGATCAGTTCACCGCGACGGGCGAGCAGATTTATCGTATACCCGTTCAAGTCCGCCGTCAACGTTAGCGCGAGCATGTCGAATGTATCCCGACAAGAAGCACTTTCACACGTGCCATCACTGGTCAACAATCACAGGGGAAGGGGAAAATGTCGCCAGCAATTCTTGGCAAATGTTAATTTGCGCCGGTCCTGATTGGCTGTGAGAATTGCCCTGGAAGTCATGAATATCGCAGCCAATCACAGCGCTCAACGACGATCAATTCACCAGCTGCACACCACAATGACTGTTGTCGGAGCATCTTGCCAAACAATGCTGCCACCTTCGATGTATACATATCTGCTGCTCAACCAGAACTCTCCATCTTTCATACTGATCACTCATTCAGACACATCAGGTCGGTCCTGGCTCCATCCTCAACTACCATTCTAATAAAAACCCTTGTTTTCATCATCTTCACCTCTGAAGCGTGCAATGCTTTTCAATCAACCATCTCAGTCCTCAAGAATCAAAGGTTGGCGTCCCATCGAGTTATTCACGCCCACCACTTCAAGAAGCTCTCCGTGGAAAAAGGACGTCTGAAGAATGAGCGACGAGGAAGGCCATGCAACCCTACTTCAGCCTCCTGTCTCCCAAGGCAGACACGTGGCAGTGCCAAAGGCCAGGTCTTAGCAGGGCCGTAGCAGTGAGGCTGGGGACATTTGTTCCAGAACACCTGCTCTTCACGACACTTGTTCTCCAGGACCAAAAGTCGGGCTGGTTTTGATCACCGAAAAGAAGACATGCTGGTGGGCTTGGACCATGACTACATTCACAACCCACGGACGAGTTCACAACCAAGCGGGTAGTCAAACCTTCAACGCTCCCGTTAACCACGGACCTCTCGAAATATGGAGAGCCTCCTTTGGCTCCCTCCGAACTATCGAGCAAGGAGCTCGACTCTTTGGAACAACCTCTGCAACGCCACAGTCCAGGGCATAAGGATGGCGGGCAACCAGTGGGGCTGTGCCCACTTGACAGGAACCGCGTAGCAAATCGACTACAATTGACCGGGATAAATCTCGACACTAAGCGCGCGCCAAAACCGAGTTTGAGATGTCCTGTCGACTACGCCACGCAGATAGAACTCGCAAGGCTGGCTGTGGCCTCACTCGTTGGACCCAGCTGCGTCAGCCTAATCTGCACTGCTCATCTCCTCGTCTGCGCTGGCATATATCTACCAGCCCAAAGACTGGTCCTTCATGAGCCAACCCTACCTTTTCCGTACTACCTGGTGCGAACGACTTGATCCACCGGAATCTCTACCCACCACCAGATCCAAGGAACATTGAAAGCCATGGATTCTACATCTCACGGTCAAGCGGCTAGTCCTGTCGCTGAGCGGACGCAGAAATGCCTCAGCCTGATAGAAAAAGCGTGAGTTATTCCTTGCATGAACGAGAACCTGTACTAACTTTAGCAGACGGAAGGATGAGCCTGCGAATGTCATCATCCTTTTGGGAGAGACCGGAGCTGGGAAGTCCTCATTGCTAGAATACCTCACTGGGACACATGGTCACTCGATGGAGGCTGCCGACTCAGGTATGGGAGCCGTTTCGTCCCTGACCATCTTCAACTCTCCTTGTTAATTTCTCTCCAGTCACAAAGAAATTCCAGATCGAAAAGATGGGTATCAACGGCAAAAATTACTACGTCATGGACACGCCGGGTTTCGACCATGGGTCTGAATCGGAAGTGTTCCAAGAGGTCGTCAAGGGAATCGAAGCCGTCCGACCATACGCCCGAATCATCGGCGTCCTCCTCGTCACCCCGATGCATCATATTCGAGTCAACGAAATGGATGAAAAGCTCCTGCGTTTCGCTCGAGCATTTTGCGGCGACGAATACATGACTCAGGTCACGAATGTTACAACCTTTTGGGAGGCACACAAAGAGAAGCAGAAGCTGGTGTACAATACAAGGCTTGCGAACCGTCTCGAGAAGGTGAAAGAATTGTGGTCCGTTCAAGGGCCCATCAGCCACTATCAGCATGGTCGGGAGTACAAAGATGGGAAAGACACGGGCGGATTTCTCGAATGGGATGAAGACCGCGACAACATCGTGGAGTATGCTAAAGATATGATCCACCGTCATTATGGAAGTATCAATCCGCGAGACCCTCGGATTGTCCAGGAACTGGGAACAGGCCTTCCTCTCGAGCACACTGCAGCGGGCCAATCCCTCGGCCTTACTCCTGCGTCTACCCCTAACTCCACCTCCAACCCCGCCTCCTCATCTTCTTCGGCTACTCCTGGACCGGAAGAGGAAAATACAGAGAAGCCGAAGCAAGACACCCCTAAGCAAGAGCAGCCCAGGCAGGATTTGCCAAATCAAGATCCACCCAAACAAGAGCCACCCAAGAAAGATCCGCCTCAGTCGTCCTCGTCTTCAGATGGAGCCTCAAACCAAGGAACTGGCGCTCAAACAAACGAGAAAGGATGGTGGGACTACACACTAGACGTCCTCGGTACCATTGTTAGCAACACCCATTTCGAGGTTTCAGCCGCGCCTACTGGGGGATTCTCAAATGCCGGAATTGGATTCTCAGGCGGTCCACCTGGGCCATCCTTGCCACATATACCAATGGGACCACGCTACAACGGTCCTGTGGGTGAGTTAGCACATGTTCATATCCCATTCGGAAACTTGTTGACTTTGAAATAGATCGCAACTCGGTCGTCGACTTGTTCAAAGAGAGGGGATGGGATTCTAGTCCCACGAACCGGGCGCGGGTGGGACAACAGTTGGGCATTTCGGGAACGCCCAATACGAGACTGTATAATGACGAGCTTCGCAGGAAGTTGTTTTAGAATAATGTGTGTCTAGGTTTTCCATGGTTTGGGGGATGGCGAAATGGCGAGACTATCATTTCTGTCGGTATATGTACAACGGGAAATCTCGAGGAGGGCTTATTCGTTCTCTTATAACGTAAATCACAAGCATCTCGGCCACCCAAGCATCTCGGCCAACACCAATTTACACCAAAATTCAGCTCGCAATAACTCAAACACCCACACATCTAATCAATGTAGAGACTAGCAATAGTTTTAAGTACTCCTTTTCAACAGAGCCCTGCATTATCAGGTTTCTACAGCGATTACTATTAGTTCCAGCTGGGTATAACCGGTTTTGGCCCCCAAATTGGGGGCCATTTACTGGTTTTCCCGGCCAGAGCTGATTACAAGACTGGAATGCTCATAGAGGGAAAGACCGCAGAATTTTGCTTTTGATGATCAATTTTAGAGTCAATTGGGTGCTTTGATGGAGCACAATTGCATGCCGAATTTTGGTGTAAATTGGTGTTGGTCGAGATGCTTGGGTGGCCGAGATGCTTGTGATTTACGTTATACGCCGTGCTAGCGCTACTTTTTGGCCTCAGCCTTGCACACTCCTTACATATCCTGCCTCAGCTTGTTAATTAAGTGGGGTTAGTCGGCCCATCTTCGAGCCAAAATTCGTGGGCATAACGTGCCAATCTACAAGATGCTCCACACGGCTGAACTTTGCTTGTGATACGATATTGTTTGGAATTCAGAAGCCGAGTTTCCGAAAACTATTCCGGTAAAGGGGAACTACAGTATTACCGAAGTTAATGGAGCCTATTTAGTTGGGCCCCCGAAGTGCACTGTATTTTGGACAGTGCTTTTCCGACTTCAAAGGCACAATTGTGGGGTCCGAAGTCGTAGGCGGCTACAGAGGACGCATTCAGTGGACGAGGCAATCATAACGAGACTGGCCACAGTTCTGGCCACCAGGAGTGCCGTGACAAGCGCAACCACGGGAAACCGAGGTGGCATGTCAGGGTTCATGGCATATCCCGTCGACTTTCAATTTATACCCCAGCAAAGAACGAGGCCTGAATGTCACTTCCCCCTTATCGACAATTCACCCATGGCCGTGTTACATTCTGCAACTCCATGAAAGAATACTGCACACTGGCACCCAGCTGCTGGAAAAATGGGCGTAATGGGGCTTTCGCTTCTCGCGGAAGGGAAGAGGAATAAAGAAAATGGTTTGTTCTTGCATGATGAGAAGGCTGGGGAGGTGTATGACTGGTAGGATGAGTCTTGAGGTGGCGTATTAGATGCCGCCTTGCCACATTCTCCATTGCGTATATCCACTTTCATGGCTGCACATGAGCTGTAGACTAGCCCGTGTAATCGCATGTCAACGATCCTCCGCTTTCCAGACTCCTGCCGTTAACAATAGTATCCGACCACCGGGCAAGAATTAGCCACAAGGCTTCTACAAACGCCCCTCCTGCCTCCCTAGGCGACCGTAACGCGGCCTACTCACAACAACGGGAAACCCTGTCAGCTGCAGGGTATGGGCGACTCTATATCTTTGGCTCTATCACAGCCCACAAACCGACCAATCCCCCAACCATAGCCAGAAGTCCTCTCACAACGTTCATCCAGGCCCAGCGCCTTAACAACCCCACAACTTCCTCTCCGCTTACCTTCTCCTGCTCAATCATACTACCAGCAATAGCATTCAGCCGATTATTCGTTCCCATCATCACCAGCAATGTCCACGGCGTCTGAGCCAATGTAGCCACGGCAGCAATGGCCCACAGCTGGCGTTGAGCAGGAAGTAGGTAGGCGACTAGCGCTGAACAGGTGCCCGAGAAGATGCCAAGCGGAACGAGAGTCGCGGCACCTCGCAGGTAGAATTCGCGGAATATGGGCGTGCTGACGGATATGTGGCGCGTGTAGAGGATTGGGACGGTAAGAACGGAGGACCCGATGTTGACGCCGGAGAGGAAGATGGAGGAGGTCAAGCCCAGCGCCTGCGCGGTGCGGATTGTGGTGTCCATCTGAATGAGGTTCGAGGGGAATCGTGGTGCTTTTTGAGCAGGCATGTCAGCCTGCGCCTTATGGAATGATGTCTGTAATGGCCTGTGACGTATTAGAAAACTTAATCCTTCCCGTCTGGCAATCAAGATTCCTACCTTACTCACATCCATGGCGGACCTAGCCCGAACAAGAATGTGTGCACAATTGTAGCAATAGCTCTCTATTTCAACATGAGTTCTGAAATAAACTAAATTGTATAGCTACAAAGCCAGTAATTCGAATCTCGCAGCCATTTCGATGGTGCTTTTACCATTAACATACCTAATGATGCCACTGGTTCAGCACTACCTGTACCACAGCGTAACCTTGACGATTCTGGTGCTTGGTAGGTTTTTCTGGGGCAGACGGTTGTTGCGAGCGAAATTGAAAGATAAGACATGGCAGAGATTTGACCTAGCGAGCTCTCGACGTTTACTCATTCATTGGAGGCCAACACGTCAAAGAGGGTATTCTTGACCGTGTCTAGCTCCTGCACAGTTTGAATCTCGTCATCCAGGCTCTCCAGAAATCTCTCCTCGTCCCACTTTGGTTGCCATCCAAGTCGATAAGCATTTACAGGGACAAGCTGCCCACTAAGCCGACCATTAGATACTCATGTTCATACTGAAGAGAGGCACCTACCTAGACGTCCCCATAGCCCGCACATAAAGGCGCGGAAACCCCAGATATTCCGCTGCCGTCTCGTCGCTGGGCCAGATCGCTGCTTTAGGCTCCGCCATAAGCCCACGTGAATGCAGGGCCTCGGCGAGACGCTGCATGACATCCCACCAATGGGCTCTATGGGCCATTGCGAAGTAGTAGCCCTTCTCGCCGCTCGGAATCGGCTCTTTCTGCAGGATTTTTTCAATGAGTAGAGCATAAAATGTGGCCAAGTCTGATATATGAACTGAGAGGGGGCTCTATCATCGTTTTAGTGTACTAGTCTGGGATAATGAACGTCACCGTGATTGAGACTGGGCGTCTTTACTCAACAGTCAGCCATTGCCGAATACTCTATCCTTTGGGTCTCCTTTTTAGAGCAACGTGGAAAAGTGATTACGCCATCTTTATCAAATTTGTAGACGAATTTGTGCTTAATGCTGGTCCTAATGTATGCTGGGATGCTCACGGACAGTTTCTTCCACTCACAACTGCCTCTTCGTCTATAAAGAATCAGTTCAGATTCAACCGGTATAAGCACGGTATGACATGCCGTCGCAGGGGTACTCACAGACTTGAGGCACTGGAATGTTGAAGCTTGTGACACCCTGTGCTTTGGCTAGTTCGGTGACAAGGATGTTGGTCTTGATGAAGGATTAGAAACCGCACTCCTGTGATGCGATGATACAGCCAGCCGGCATGACTTACTTTTCGAACAGGGTGAGCCCCCCCTATCTCCTTCTCTTTCTCAAATATGGGATCGGTATCCCTGACTCTCCGTACGGCCAGCCACCCTCTGCGGAAAAGAGGGTGGCTACGGATGACTGACTTAAGATCAGTGACTTTTTGGAAAATGGATGCTAGACTCACATGTATGAAATATGTCTCCTCTCCACTTAATTCGCGACGCTGACCGAGGGCTTTTATCAGGGCAGATGCGATACGCGAATCTATCGCGCTTGCTGTATGAAGAACGACATCAACTAAGACAACATGAGTCGCTCAGTCGGAAAGTTTTGATATGTCAACCCACTCTCATTGGAAATCACGGCTTCTTTCACAGCCACTTCGTTGCTGATATCGACTTGGATCACTGTGACGCCTAGTTTGGACAAGCTTTGGACCTGTTCTTCAGACCAAACCGCGGCACTAATATTGGTCGCCTTGATTGGGCCACTTGTGCGAGAAATGAAGTCCGCAAGAACAGAGCCTCCGCTGGCATCATATTAGCCCAAGACAGTTTCAAGAATGACACGCCCTACATGTAGCCGGCGGCGCCGGTGATGAGGATATTCCGGCCCATGATGCTAGTTGAAGGAGAAACCGGGGGATATTCGTGATATGGAGAGTCTCTCGGCTGCTGAACAAGCGGGCAGCGCGGCTACATATAATCCGATTCCATAGTGTCTAGAGCATCGGCTTTTTCCTCGAGAACACCGGCAGAAAATACTTGGCTTCGGTGATGCAAAGATTGTAGTTAGAATGCAGACGTGGAGGCAAAGGATATGGATCGGGCAGCCAATCAGGTCTCTGATACTTGGTGGCCGGAAACCCGGGCGAATCCAGGATTTGTCATCCCACCAATATGTATTGCCTTGGATGGCGGGACCATAACCAGTATGCCTCCAAAACACATGATTGAAAAATGGAATCCCGCGGAGTATTCTGTTTTCTGTGGCTGACCTTTCCTGTCAGCGAATCGCATGATGGAAGAGATTCAGGTAAGCGTCATCCTCGATTGGAGCAGAGGCCGATCCAGAGGCGATTAGTAATCGCAGGGACAGCTGGCGAGCGGGGTGTTCACCGCCATTACGACATAACACCACACAATATACAGACTTCTTCAATCCCAGGACTTGTTGAGAATCCAGTCGTCAGTCATCGTACAGCCTGCAGTATTCTGAATTGCTGAACTTGTCAATGTCGGAATGGGATCCAAAACTCCGGAAAGTGAGGATCGCAGAAACGATGGTATGTGACCCACCTTCACTTTCATACTCGAGATACGTATCCTGATTCACCCAGGCGACTCATCCAACTCAGATGGAGCCTGTCGCGTCGGCGGCGAGCCTCGTGGCTCGCATACATCTAGAGACGGAGATGGCTGTCTCGGAGACGCTGGAGGCGATGACGAGAGCGACGGCGATGGCGGGGAAACAAGTCTGGTACCGCTAGAGGCTCCCTTGTCAACCGAAGTTGTAGATGCACGGAAGAAACGGAAGAAGCCCAAGAAGAAGAAGAAAAGGACGGCGTCTCTGCCTGCACAGCAATCGTCGCCACCAAGAGTCTTGTTGAGCGACCTCTTCCCGTCCGGCGACTATCCCGAGGGGGAAGTGCAAAGCTACACCAAAGCACGGACAGCGGCTGCCGAAGCACGCTACGACGCTCGTCGGCACTCGGAAGACGACGTCTTCCTCCAAAACTACCGCAAGGCCGCAGAGGTGCACCGCCAAGCTCGACGATGGGTACAGGAAAGCGTCAAGCCCGGTCAGACTCTCCTGGACATCGCCGAAGGAATCGAGGATAGCGTAAGGGCGCTGCTGGGTCATGCCGGACTGGAGCCCGGAGACAGCCTCAAGGCCGGCATGGGCTTCCCCACCGGTCTCTGCCTCAACCATCGAGTCGCACACTACACACCCAACCCGGGTCAGAAGGATGTCGTGCTGCAGCAACAGGACGTCATGAAAGTTGACTTTGGTGTCCACATCAACGGCTGGATTATCGACAGCGCGTTCACCATGGCTTTTGACCATACCTACGACAACCTTCTCGCTGCAGTCAAGGATGCCACCAACACAGGGGTCAAGGTGATTCCGACATGGCACCGAGGGCGAGGGCAATGGCTAACGACCTTAATAGACCGCTGGGATCGACGTGCGTGTGAGCGATGTGAGCGCTGCCATCCAAGAAGCGATGGAGAGCTACGAGGTTGAAATCCGTGGCAAAACTTTCCCCATCAAGCCAGTGCGGAATATCACTGCACATGATATCAAGCACTACCGCATTCACGGCGGGAAGTCCATACCGTTTGTGAAGAACTCAGACCAAACCAAGATGGAGGAGGGAGAGGTCTTCGCCATCGAGACATTCGGCACCACGGGGCGCGGCTACGTGCGCGATGATGTGGGCTTTCCTTCTCCAATGCCAGCAAGACGTCCTAACTGCGGATCAGGTGGGCATCTACGGCTACGGGCTGAATCATGATGCCCCACTGGCGGTATCTTTACCCCTCGCCTCTGCCAAACGTCTGCACACGACGATCAGAGAGAATTTTGGCACGTTGGTGTTCTGCCGTCGTTATCTTGACCGACTTGGCTTGGAGAGGTATCTGGCCGGCGTGAGTATCACGACTCTGGCATTGGGGAAGTCGGTCCATACTGATACACGGCAGATGAACTGTCTCGTCTCGAACGGGATCGTGGAGCCTTATCGACCTCTGACGGATATTGAGGGATCGTACTCGGCGCAGTTTGAACATGTAAGTTCATGTTGCGTTCTACGAAACTAACGCGCGGCTGACAATGGCCTCAGACTCTTCTCCTACGCGAGACGCACAAAGAAGTCTTCAGTCGCGGAGATGACTACTGAATGGCACCATCGCCCTTGGTAGTCCTGCTGGGACCGGAGCAACCGCCTTCACGGCTGGGTCAGCATCTCTATTTGTGCTCCATGGGTTGCGCTCCTTGGCCGGGTGATTGGTGCCACCCAGTTCTGTTGGTTCGATGTAGTTCTTTTCTTCTATCCCTTGGTGCTGGTTTTTCTCCCCCACTGGGTTTTTCCAGCACCGTGACGCGAATGCGAAGGGGCGTCGTACTGTGTTTCAAATTTGATGACGTGTTATAGCGGTGTGTCCGATTCAAACCTGACCATTGAGCGTGAGCGACATCCATGTATCATTGTAGATGATGCACTGACTTGCCCTGCCCAAAGTCACACGCCCTGAGTTGGAATATATGGAATGCCAAGGACGGACAAGCCTCTTCATCATCAGTCTTACTGGTGGTCGAACGCGGGCTCAAGCTTGTGAGCTCGGTCGCGTCCTCAATAGTGGCCGTGAGAAAGGCGGCATCAGCCGGCGAGACTGGTTGGACACTAATACTCGTCAAGTTACTTGAACAGGAGCCTTGAATGTCCTCATCGCTCCGCAACAACTTGTCCTCTCTGAGATATCCTGGTTTAGTCTGATCGTGTCCAGCGCCGGCCCCAATATCTCGGGATCGGATCAATCTCGCTAGAATGACCCCGTTTACGTCTCCTGGATGGAGTGGCGTCTTGTTCGCCGTGACCTGAAGTTGCCACAGAAGGGCGCAACCGTGGGACAATGACTTCTAGGTGACGGTTATGTGACGAGGTCTCAACGACAGGGCCAGTAGATGCTACTGCTGGGAGTTTTGACTCGGGGCTGCTTCGGGAAGGTCTGGGATATTTTGCACAGGGGACAGGCTGAGCTAGATTGGGTCCTGGCGAAATAGCCATTCAATCGTCATGCGATCGTCCACACCCGACGGCCTCTCGTCCTGTCGACCTGTCAGCTGGGCCTGCCCTTCTGTCGTCGACACCGTGGTTGAAGTGGGAACGAAAAGGGTGCGCTTACTGTCCAATCAAGAACCGACGTTCCTAGGGCTTGGACAGCCGCTGACAGGTGGTTTCAAACCGGTGTGACGTCGGCGTGCGCAAATTTGTACCTTTTCTACAAATTGCTTAGTAACATTATGCAACTTCTACTAGCCTCCCGTCCAAATTCTGTATTCGCCCCGGGCACTTTGCTCTTCGACAATCTGAATTCCATGTCGCTGTAGACGGTATCATCAGTAACAACTTTCTTGAGAAAAGTCACAATCAGTCTTTGAAATGGCCTTTAACAGCCAATTTGCCTTATCACTGGAGTTGACGAAGCTAATACCACTGATCGTCAATACTCCTCCTGGACAAGCGGTGATGAAGCTTGCAAGAGAACTGCAAGTAGGCCACATTCGACCTGCACGTTGAAAATGCTTCACTAATGCACCAGCGCCTCTACAGATATCTGGATCCGACATCGTTACAGAGGAAGACCTTGCAAGCAAGTTTGGACGCTGCCGAATTGACCCTCACTTGGCAACTAGCTTCAGAACTTTGGTTTCTAAAACAGCATCTAAGAAATTATGCGAAGGAATCGCATTACAAAGTGGCCCCGGACCTACCACGACTAGAGCCTTCAGTTCCGGGCAATCTTCATACTTTGCCATGGTCGTACAGCTGTCGCTTCTGACTTCCATATTTGGTATTGCCTCGTTAGCCTCAGCAATCGTGGAAGTGTTCGAGAAGGAACTTGACAGCAGGCCGCCTGAAATCGAGCACAGACCTTTACCGAGCGAAGAGGGAATCAGATCCGTACTGAGGTCGTGTCAAGAGCAAACAGCAAATTTTGATTGGTCTTTGACCCTCTTGGCCGTGGCTCACAAGCTCAACTTGCCAGACGAAGCTTTGTCACATCCTCTTCCAAACGTCCTGCTTCGCGGACTGGTGTATATGCTTCCTCTGACACAGTCCTTACCAGAGAATCGTCTGATTCACATCGAAGCTGCTAAGCCAGACTTCATCTGTCCGGTAATTGCGTGGGCTCATCACATTGGTAGCTTGACTGTCACAGTAATCAACGAGGTGGAGCCCTATAAGGGCGTCACTACTTTCGGAGAGGGGCCTGCAGAAGTGGTGATATCGATTAAGCCTGCTAAGGGGTTCGCTGATACCACATCAATCACCCTCCTTGAAAGCACATCAACGAGCCAGAAAGACCCCATAATCACTTTCGCATCAGACCCCGATGAGTTCAAAGTCGAAGCTGTGCGTAGAAGATTTGTTCAAAGTTATGGGAATGCAGCGTTCGCACGCTTGTTGGCCGACATCCCTGCAGGAGGGGATGCACTGCTGGAAGAGATGGCCTTCATCACAACCAGTCTTGCAATAACAGTGTCCAGATATCTCACAAAGCAGCCCGATGTTTCCCTATCCGATCCTAGTGTTGAACGACAAGAGCAGTCTAATGCCGTTTCAGTGACTGCTGGCTACGACACATTGGGTAGCGAACTGCAGACATCTCTATCAAGACCCGGGAGCCACGACAAGAGAGGAAAACTTGAGTGCAGCGATACTCCGGGTGACAGCGATATTAGAAAGCACCCAACTCGTCTCATCTCAGATCAGAGTATTTTAAGAGCCGCACGATTTATTTTTGGAACTAAAAATCTGGAAATCAAAGCTCTGAGAGGTTATATTGATGAATACGGAGGCTGCTCCTGGGTCTCGCTCTTACGGAAGCCTCCTCGCCGAATCGAAACCGTCCTCACCCAGAGTGCAGGTTTACCAGACATGGAATTCCGTGATGTATGGAAAGATCTATTGGAGGCAGCAAGACACCTCGCAGTACTGATTATGGCGCTTGCTCACGTGGAAGATCTCGAGACTTGTGCAGAGTTGCCCATCTCATTCGATCTCAAACTACTTGCGAACCATCCACTTTCGCAAAACATACTCCGTTGGAACGGCGAAACACTGATTTCAATAGACGAGATGACCTGGTTTAACGTTATGGCGTTCTTACTGATGGGCCGTGACCACCAGAGACCTACGGCGTGTCTTCTTAGCGATCACGGATGGACAATTTTCCTCAACACGTTTGACCAGCCTTCCGAAATAGATATGCCGCAGATGCGAGATCCCGCCACTGTCTTGCCCGGTTTCTTCTTCGTCAGACGTGGCGTACCGACGCGAAATCTGGTCGTCAAACACGCTATTTTTGATGGCCCTACTTACACAGGCTTCGATAATAGATCACTCCGCATCTTCGAAATGGCAGGTGATTCTGCAACACTTCGATGTTGCGAGATGTACTCATACGGGAGGACCTTCTACGGCGAGCGACAAGACAGTTTCCTCATAACACTCCGACTGGCTTTGGAGAAAGATATCAGCCAGGCCTATACACGACGGACTGGTTATTTTGAACTCTTCCACTCCATATGGAATTTGCGTCGGACACAATCTTGTCATCATCCAATAGCTGAAGATGAGAAGTCTGCGGTCAAATTAGGACCAGGCTACGTCGCAGTCTCCAGTGCTAGCGATAATGGGGCGGACGATTTTAGCTTCTCCGGAGGACGAGTTCTCATCGCGTTGACAGCCAACAACCAGGCAACCCGGTGGAGAACGCTGATAGCTATAGCTCAAGCTCGACAACGGCTAAGCAGTCCGCCTGGCGTCCTGCTTAGGACGCACGACTGTTGTTTTCAATGCGCTATTGATCAAATTGCGGCTGAGGTTGGAAAGTGGTGGCTTGTCCTCTAACATACGGCTATCTTCAGCAAGCCCGAGGTATACCGTGACAAGAGCTAAGCCTCCACATTTACCTCTACTCAACGTAATCAAAGGTGGTCAATCCATAATGCGAACCAGTGATTCGAAAGAATGTTCCACCAGCCTATTTATCAAGCTCATCTTCCAGGCGAAGTTTCCTAAACTGGGGGACCGTTGCACATATAAGATTTCGGATAAGAAAAAATCAGCATGGATATTTTTCCCTCTGATGGAATGAGGAAGTGTTGGACTGCCGGAATCCCTGTGTGGCAGCGCCAGGCACTGTACCATGCCAAGGGAACAACTACTACATGGATAGGCTTCTTCACCCCCTGATAGACAATCTATACACGAGTTTTCCACCTCCATCCACAGGTCAACAGGAAGCCTGAATAAACTTGCGTTCAAGGACATGGTCATTTGGTGGCATAGATTGTCACTCGAATTGCGAGCACTACGGTATCCATGTCGTCAAACGGTTCGTCAAGATTCTTGAACTCCTTTCGAAAAAGGCTGACGTTGAGCCTGGCCACATTACAGAGCTCCACGGCTGCTCTTTGTCTAATTTCAGTATTGATGAGCGGATGCGATAGGCAGAGAAACGGAAAACTAAAAGGAAAGAGGATAAGGCTGTCATAACGACAATACCCCCTGACAGCTACAGACCAGGGACAGTGTTTCAGGAGGAGGGCAGGACGACACACCTGCACATATACACACTGTAGAGGCCCCTAAGTGAAGGACGAGACAAGCGTAGAGTCTTGTATGCTGGATGCCAGATTGTTAGCTAAACACCAAGAAGACTTGCCCTCCGATTGTTCACTGCTTGCCTCAGCTAGCCTTCTGACAAAAGCATGTTGTCTGCTGGGGATTTTCAACTTGTTCATGTCTCATATATCGTGAAGGGGAAAACGCGTTCATCCGGCTCAAAGATGAGATCGACAGATCTTTCAGGTGTCAACCTGACTTGGACAAGCTACCTTGTGCCAAAGGAGCTATCTTCGACTCTGGTCACATGGATCATGTGACTTGTCACCCGAGTCAATCTGCTGGGTCAAATTCAGGATTGGGCCGGACAGCCGCAGAGTAAGAGCATCTTCTAGCTTCACGGGATGGCGGGAACAGGCAAATTGACCATCTCATTGACCATCGCAGAGTGGTTGGCCGGTCAACGCCAGTTTGGAGCCGTCGACCTCGGGGCCAGCTTTTCTTCAAACGAGGTGAAGGTGACCGAGGTTCCGCTTCACGATTCTTTTCCACCATCATCCGCCAACGAGTGTTGAAAATACCTGGCCTGGACGGTCTCATCGCCAAAGTGATCACTGCGGCGCATATGCTGTGGATAACTTGAAATCAGGCACCATGTGCCAAGTCTTGAACAGTGGAGCACTTTTTCCACACCCCTGCCAAGCGTGACCTCTACATATGTATGACCTCTAGGCAAAAAGGTGAATTCTAACCCAGTTTTGCCTAGCTCGTGTCTATATCCTTGGCAATTATCACATATGCACCTAACGGACGTATTGGCCCGTAAGACCCTATCCTCTAGGGCACAACATCGAAACAGTTCTTCGTCCAATAGTTTTAGGAGGCCACTCGACAGAGATAAATACGGTCGATTGCACTTCGCAAGACATTGGCCTTTCCGCCCGAGACATGGCAAACATGGCGCAACACAGTCAACCGAGCAATTACACGCAGGGCTACTCCAACTGCACCGTCGCAACCCACCAGACGCGCACGGCCGAGTCGGATGCCGCCTTCTCCTGCCGCATATCAAGAAGACAGACCACATTCTCGATGTCGGCTGCGGCCGGGCACCATCACCACGGGCTTGGCCAAGTACGCGAGCGAAGGCACAACGGTCGGCATCGATATCTCGACAGACGTCTTAGAGAAGGCAAAGACATTGGCAGCTGCGGCCGACGTCCCCACCCAGGGGCCAGGCTCCGTCGTCTTCAAGGAAGCCAACGTCCTGGAGGGACTCCCCTATCCCGACGATACGTTCGACGTCGTCTACGCCGCTCATCTCTTCGGGCATCTGCCGATGCCGGACCTGCCACTCCGGGCGCTGGCCGAGATGCGACGAGTCCTGAAGCCGGGCGGCATCCTGGCCACGCGCGACGCAGCGGAACAGCACTTCTACCCGCGGAGCCTAGACCTCGGTCGGCTGTGGGTGCGAAATCTAACTCGGGGGGTGTACAAGGGGGTGCCCGGCGCAGAGTCCCCGGCGACGAGCATGCCGGCGCTGCTCCGTAGCGTTGGCTTTGACGCCGACGGCGGCAAGGTCCATATCGGCGCTGGAACCATGGTGTTCTCGGGGCCGGAAACCCGGAAGTGGTTGGCCTGGCGTGTCACCGGCCAGCTAAAGGAGGGAGATCCCTTCCGCCAGAGCTGGCTGGATGCCGGCATCACCGAGGACGAGATCCAGGAGACGTTACTCGCCGTGGAGAAGTTCGCCGAGACGGAGGATGCCTGGTTCGTGGCGTTGCAGTGCGAGATGCTCGCGTGGAAGTAAGCTAATCCCTTGATCAGCAAGAGGTCTGGAGAAATACATTATTATATATATCCTCGACCTTGATTCTAGAAGGTTCTCTGATTCGCTCTAGACTGTTCGTCTCTAGTCATTACAGTACCACGATAGCATACCTCTCTGCCCTAAACTCCATGATCTGTCATCATCCAAGGTGAACAGAACGGGAAAAATCCGTCACTTGGTGTTGTCTACTACAATTGCCAGCCGCGACTACACGTTGCAATTTCTCTCATGTGTATTGAGATGAAATAATTATACGAGCGGCGAGTAGCTTTATAAATACACTGGTCATTCCGGGGAACCCCTGGAAATTGTCCAAGGATCTGTAGACCATGGGCTCATTCGCATGTCGCAGGCCCGTCCTTACATGGCGTTGACCAAGTCCTCCAGGATTTGTTCTTCCCAATTTGTGACTATGCTTGCGTGCGTCTCGTCCTCTGTTCTGAGATGGGCTCTGGAACCTAGCCTGGCAAAAATTTGCTCGCCATGATTCAGTGGGACGTGAGTGTCACGCTTTCCATACCACAACTGGACAGGCAGATTAGATCGAATATCCTCAATCCGGAAGCCAAAGTCCATGCAGAGGAGCTTGCCATCTTGCGCCATACCATCGAATCCCTGAGAATAAACCTCACGAGATGACCGCAAGTACAATCGCATCCGGTCAACATCACTAAAAAATGCAATATCCTTCGGGTCAGCCTTTGATTTCGTCTTCGAGAACTGCCGCTGCAAGAGCTCAAGTCGTTCTTCATCAGTCAAGTCTAGCCGTGCGGCAGCCTCTCGTCCAAGCCACCAGCGAGTCAGGCCCGGAGTATATCGCCATCCTAGCGTGAATCCTAACCAGTGGGTCCAGTTCATTCCTCTGTGTCCCATATCAGGCGATCCAAGTCCACAGACGATCGACACAGCTTTGAGTTTGTCCGCAGGCAAGGAAGCGGCGCAAGCCAGGGCATATGGTCCGCCACCTGATATTCCCAGTACAGCATAAGTATCGAGTTCGAGTTGCTCTGCAAGATGCTCTACATCCTTTGCATGATCCAGGATTGTTCGATTCGGATGTGGGGAGCTCCAACCGTAGCCTGGTCGATCGACAGCGATGATGCGGGCCTCTAATCTCATAGCGACCGTATCAAGAAAGGCAATTTCGATGCGAGAGCCTGGAAGACCATGAAGATAAAGAATAGCACGCCCTGTTTGTAGACCATATTGAGCGTAGCCTAATTTCCGTCCGTCCGGAAGGCTTATGGTCGCCGAACTGCTATTATCGAGGCGGTAACGGCATTCAGCAGTCGTTCCAGTGACGAATAATGCCGATTCTAATGATCGATCGACAGCTGTTGCAAAGACCCAAGAATAGAAATTCTTGAAATAAGTTATCAACGACGAGGGCAATTGAGTCAGGTTGTAGAGCATCTGTCGCACGTAAGATGCAAAAGACGTGGCCATTTCGATGCTCTCGATGATTGATGCAAGGACATTTCATCGCTGTCTTCAGTTAACAAAAGTGTTGGCATCGAAGCATGAGTCAGCGCTGAAGAACTAGTCCGAGAATAGGATGGCATAAGGCCACCAGAGGGTGTCTCTATTCTCCGATCTTCAGTACGTCAAGTCAAACTGGCGACCTTCAAACCTGTCTTTCTCAGCCCGTCCCTCCATCCGCCACATGCCGGATTCGACGAGCGGTCCAAGCGCTCCAGAGTCTAACAGAAGATGGCCCAAACTTTTTTTGTGTCTAAAGGTGAAGCCGCAATTGAAAACGTCTGTAAATGAGGCAGGAACATGTTAAAGAGGACTCAGATCAGGCTGAATAATGGCTGAAGTGTCCAAGTCTGCAAGCATATGGGAAAGGTCTAGCTTAGGCTGAAGCCTCTAGAGAAGGCAAATTGGCCTCTTGACGCTCCTGATTTTAGTCACGTGATAGATACTCGCCATACCGGACGATGAGGCGGCCCAGCAGCCTTCGTCATGTAGTCGTTGGGAGGTGAGCACTCTTGGATATCCATGCCACTGCAAATCGAGGTAATCACTGCCCTCTGTACCACAGGAAATGAACGTCATGAAAAACGACGTAGTTGAAAGTGTATTGCCGCTATAATCCCCCGATGTTTGTCATCTGAAAAGACGATAGTCATTTATCAACGTCAGCCTCTTTCCGATTGGATGAAGACAAGGCCATACCATATAGAACGTTGATTGTGATTCTGTCGAGCCATCTATGCCCACCAGTATTTGGAGAGGGCAGTGTTGACTGTTGCCCAGTACCTGTTGATGAATCTGTTGGACGAGGAAAAATGCGCTGTGTGGATAGGCGCCTCCCTTGATGCTGAGGTAGGCGAAATTTGCTGTCTTGATTAAACCTATTCTTGTTGACTTGCTCTTAGAAATGTGCCATATTCAATTGGACTCTCGGCCGGACGTTTTCCTTTGGAATATTTGAAGTAGATGATGTCGCTAACTGCAACGTGTTCCTTGGAGTCCCTCTTCTCTATCATGCTATCTTCTTGGAAGTCCCACGGTTGAGTTTGAGGAATCTCTGGATTTGCTTACACCCAGTAACGGCAGCCGTTGCCATGACCATTGAGGGCGAATTCGTGTCGGTAATTTCCATAAAGCTTTTCCAAGAAGGCCTTCACCGTGCGACTGCCAATTGTGTTGAAGTCCCAAAATTGTATCGCACTGTTGGATTTGACGTAGCCACTGTGTTGAACACCACGACCTGGAGTCCTGGGGGGAATTACACACCAAGCGCTCTGATTGGCTGAGAGACTTGCAATTGCCAAGATCTTCAATACTGCAGCCAATCACAGCGCTGGACGGCTGTCTCGTCATTCATTTCTGAGAATGATCCTGCCAAGCTGGTTTGGCCGAACAGATCCAGGAAAGTTTGCAAAGCATATCCGGTTTAGCCCCTCTCCTACCATCACCTTTGACGATTCTCAGTTTGGCAAGCATCCCCCTGACGCCTCGTTCAAACATATCGACGCGAAATATCCGGGCGTGGTCATCGAGGTGTCATATTCCCAGAAGAAGCGGGGTTTGCCCTGTCTGGCTGACGGCTACATCCTTGGATCAGATGCCGAGATCCGCGCCGTTGTGGGGTTGGACCTCGATTACAGAGGCAAGATGGCCACCCTGTCCATATGGCGGCCTCGAACGGAAGTCAATGCCGCTGGTGAAAAAGAATTGGTGGTGCACCAAACGTTGTCAGATCAGAAAGTCCGCAGTGAAGATGGCACCCCGGTGGATAACCCGCAGCACGGCCTGCACCTCCACCTTGAGGACTTTGCACTGAAGGCCTTCGCCGGCGGAGAGGTCGTCTGGGACGAAGAAATATTCATTTCTGCAAAGGACCTATCAGATACCTCTGTGACGCCGAGCGGAGTGATCTGGCGTCCAGGGCTAGCTCAAAGCACAAAGCTATCGATCCTGGGACTCGGAAGCGACGTCGCGAGAGCACACCGCCTGATGAGCTCGATGAGGATGGTGAGCGCCAATTCCAAGCGGACGTGGACCGAGGGCCGGGCTGAACAAGATGATTCTTCATACCTGGAAAGTTCAGGGTCGATCGGTTGAACATCCGCAGGAGCTTTAGGAGCACGTGGACGAAAGTTCCGTGAGAGGGAAATTGTTGACTTCAGTCATGTCCTACTATGGCCCTGTTTCCGCTGGCCGAAAGGTGGTGGAGAGGAAGATGACGAAAAAGCGAACAGCGCTGGGGTCCATCTCGAGAATCAAAGATCCTGGAAGAGGCCAAAAAAGGGAAAGTTAGACTGGGAGAGAGAGCTGTTCAAGGGAAGTACATATTGTACACATGAGAGTCGGACTTGGTCTGTGTGCAAGGGTTCGAGTGGCAGAAGGTGGGAACCCAAACTCTTCTTCCTCGATCACCCAGCTCCACTTTACAAGGGGAGATGATGACGCGGCTGCATGCTGGACTTGCAAGGATGGGGATGCAATGAACCTTGACATGCCACTTTCTCGTGGCTGGTGGCCAGACCTGTGGCCAGTCTCGCCACGATTGCCTGCTCCACTGACGGCGCCCTCTGTAGCGCCGATGACTGAACTCACAGCCGCAGACATACTGCCAGCTGTGCTGTGAAGCCGACGATTTGCGTGGTCATCCTCGCCGTCGACACCGCGATGGACACAGAACTCGTGCAACATTCGAGATTAGAAAGATAAGCGGGGCACCACAAACCTGCTGACTCTTCATTGCTGACGGTTGACATGATGACAATGATATAGCATAAAATGACCATCATTATTTGTGCTAAGATTCAGGGTCGACTGGCTCAGGGTCAACTGGCTCAGGACATGCTCAGGGTCAACTGGCTCAGGACATCCTCGGGGTCAACTGGCTCAGAGTCAACTGGCTCAGGGCATCATCACCAGCAACTGCTCAACAATCACGTGACCATTCCATCTTTGGTCAACAGAAAGACAGGAAAGGTTACGTTCAAAAAGAGCCTCATAGCTGTTTGCCGTCATAAAGTCGCTAGCCTAATGGCAGTGAAGCTCAAGACTCTCCAAAAATAGCACATCAGCCGGCTACCCTAGAGGTGGTAAGGAGGTTCGGCACCCTCGACTGTAGCATAGATGGCGGTGATAGCCCCAGCGAGCTCAGCGGGGAGGGGCCCAGCCTCAAGTGCGTCGAGAGTCTTGTGGAGCTGCTCTATCTTGGAAACCCCAAAGATCACCCCATCACCATACTTGCCATCCAAGACGCCATGGAACGCCGTCCATCGCAGCGCCGCTGCATGTCCGCTGATACCATGCTTCTCAGCGGCATCTCGAACAGTGGCCACTGAGGCCCGAACGGGAGACTGACCGTAACGGGTACTGTACAGTTTTCCGATGAGATTCTTATACCTTGTTAGGATGATCTAGACGTCACTGCTTCGGGAACTTACATCGTCCCTCCACCGTGCCGAGGTATCAGCATTGCCTGAGAAAAGGCCCCCCGCTGCAGGACTGATACAAAGGTCAGTTCAAGGTCAATCATGGTCCCGATATCAGCCTACCTATAGGCAAAAAAGGCGATGTTATGTTTACGCAAGAGTGGAAATAGTTCCTTCTCGCCTCCTCTCACAATCGCGTTGTAATGTCCCTGATACACGCTGGGTTTGGTATAACCCTTTTGCTCGCATATCTCGATAAACTTCTGCACTTCCGCGGCAGTATAGTTAGAGAGTCCGAATTTCTTGAATTTGCCTTGCTGAATCGCGTCATTCATTGCCTTTGTTGTATCCTCAAAGGGTGTCTGGCGATCAGGTATATGCAGAAACATGGTCTCCACAGTGGAAGTCTTGAGGGCATCCAGCGACTGCCCAATGCTCAGATCAATCTTCAAAGGTTCATGGTCCCCGGGTTGGCCACTGTGGACTTTCGAATGGATGGTAAACCGAGAGGCAACCCCAACCTGGCCGAGGCGTCCCTCAGAGGCACCCGGAGCATTCGGAGAGTAGTCACGGGCCGTGTCGATATGCCGATAGCCGCGGCGGTAGAATGCATCCAAAAGGGCTTGGACATCTTTTTCACTATCGAAGTGTGCAATCCCGGGGTCCTTGGTACTATCGCCGACCTGTCGTCATCCGATTAGAAGCAACCAGTCACGGCTGGCAGGACATACGTACCGTGTGGGTACCGAGAATGAACTTCACAGGTGTTTTGGAAGACATGGGCATAGAAAGATGTTTGGAGAGCTTGAGTGCAGAGAAATTTACGCTGATGTGGTATGGATGAGATGGGCAGCCCTTTGTCTACTTTATAAATTGATCCCTCGCGAAACTCAATCACGGTGTTTTCCGATCAAGGTGCGGTGTCATGGGCTCAAAGTCGTACTTCCGCAACTCTCCCGCAAATTGGCCGCATGTTGCCCGCCATGCGGCTCTCCCATGTCTATCCGTCCAGCCAGAGATTCACACCGAACAAGGATAACATTTCTAAGCATCAAAATAACGAATCTCTGGTTGTCAATTTCGGTGGCTTGAGACCTCAGGTCTGCTAGTTCAGTACCGACTGACCGGCTGGGCGCTGATTGACTGGCAAGGAGGAAGTTTGTCTCTACTTTCAAGCTTTCCTTGGCTATCATATAGCTACAACTGGAAGCAGCCGCGGGTACAGGCTGAGCAGGATATCTCGCCCCCTCCCACGGAGAACAGTCACATCGGTTGAGTGCGACTTGCAAGATGAGTTCATCGAAGAACATTGGAAGTTGGCGTACGACATTACCGCCGTCAAGCCCGAATATAAGCAAGAATCCCAAGACCTTGTTGAACTCTTCAGCTCGGTCAGCAGGAGAAGTTTGTGGGTCCGCTTTATCGCAAGCTCAATGAGGTCGACGAGACTTGACGGTGAATATGTTTTGGGACACAAGGAATTCTCACCGTTCACAACGAAGGCCAACTCGAGAAGGACTCGGGGCTGAAATATCAGTCCTATGAGAGGTCCAGAAGTCTTGCCCCAAGCCTGCTTGTCCACCGCGACAGAAGAGGAGAACAAACCGAACATGAATCTCAACGGGTGCTCCAATTTGGGTAACTGTGCTATCGGACTCACAGGAAGCCGCTCTCGGACAGGCTATGTTCTGCTTGTCTTGTTACTCCTGTCAATCCAACATTGAATCTTGTCTGTGCCAACAATAAATGTCCAGAACATCTTTGCGAAATCGTCGAATTCCTCAGCGGCATGCTGTGAGATCAACGGTCCGGGCTGCAGAGACGGCACCAGAAGCGGGGGCTTCGCACAAGATAGTTCGAACCATTTCACTGCGGATTCAGCTTCCCACAAGCCACGGCGTGCAGTAAACATCACGCCCCCAGCACAATCGGCCCACCCCTTGGTCATGGTTTGGTATACGTTGGCGATCGTATCGATGATGACGTGGGTGCGCCGAACGCTTTCGGTCAAAATCCATAGCTTCCATAGCTCCGAGGAGGCATCATATTCCCTGTCAAACTCATTTGCCGTCCATGGAAGTGGACGGCGGCCCAGGAAGCCGTCTTCCCCTCGGTATCGTTTCACGGCCTCCCACATCCCGGTCACCCATCGCCGAAGCGTGGGGAGCTGCTGCTCAGCAGAGGCACGCAGACGCACCGAGCCATCAAACAGTCGGATGAACTCGTAGACAAACAGGGCCTGGACGCGCGCCAGGTGGGCCAGTATTCCTTGCGCGCCGCCGGCAGTAGGTGGGCTCTGGCAGGCGAGTGCGGACGAGCGCTCCTCGGCAATCTGCAGGATGGTCTCCTTCACCGCTGGGGCCCGACCAGTGTATGCCGCGAGCGTTGTGAAGGCGTCCTGGAGGCATGTAGGCATGCCCTTCTCATACAGCCGCCGATGAATGAAGCTATTATAGCCATTCCGAACCCAGAATTGCAGCATTTCCTCTACGGCGCGGATGAAAGGCTCCAGTTCGACATCGGTCACACAAGCTGGTTCTTGGTTGCTGTGCTGCAGGACCCAGGTCTCATCTCGGAGAAACCAGGGGCAGGGTGTGCTGGAGATGTTGCTGCTCTCAAGTACAAACCCCTGAGCTGATAGACCGGCAACAGACGCCGATAGCGTTGGAATGTATGGGATGATCACATCTGACAGAGACACATCGAGGTCGGCGGCTCCCATTGCGCCCCATTCACCGAAATCAAGGCTGCTCCCCAGAGCATCGGCGTCGGCATCGTTCTGGAGGGCGGGGAGTTCTTCAGTCTGACTGTCGCGCGCAATAGGATCTCTCCGCCGTCTCTTGGGCTGCGGATAAATGCAGTCCACGTCCCTGTCCAAGCACCGCTGGCACTCGGGGAGCTGCTTGTCGCACCTGCGCTTGGAATCTGCGCAGGCAATGCAGGCTTTCTGGCGGGGAATTGCGGGCATTCTGCGGAACATTGGGACTTTGGAACATTTTGGGATCCGACGTGAAATCCGGATGTACTCACTGTTTTTCAAGCCGCTTACTAATGTAATAGCAACGTGGGCGGCTGATGGGTGGGCACCCGGGCGCCCCACTGAATAATCACCCTAAAGTGCGTTCCTGTTGCAGATTGATTGACTGATTGATTCATTCCTGGATCTAGCTGATTAGTCTACACTGGGGCCCAATATCGGCTTCGAAATGTAAAGTTCCAGCCAATCCCACTACAGATTCGCCAGTCGCTATATCCAATTCCTGTACATGGCATCGTCAGTAGGTGGCATGACAACAAGTATGCCTGTCCCCAGAAATTCATGTCACTCGTATATCGTATACAGTGGTTCCCGACCTACCCTCACGGACACATTCAACTTTCTTTCATCCAGAGCCAAGACAAGAAATGGGGCGTCTTATGCCTATCTTGCCGAGTTGACGAATCATCATCGACGAGGTGAATCGGCGTATTGCCAAATTCTCAGCCTGATCGAGCACTCTTTAACATGCACCCTTCTCATTCTTCTGTACAGTTGTGGCCATGGCTCGACTATAAGTGCCTGCAAAGCCGTCGACGAGCTATGTCAGTTGCGGACTCACAGACCCGCTCTTTTACTCACACTTGCACCTGAACTCCGACCTCGAACCCGATCCTGATTGCCATTGCGATCCGACCTCCTACGGCTTCTCTAACACAGACTGCCTCAACGGCCTCCTTACGACAGTGAGGCTCGCACAACACACGTCTTCACAAGCGTTCTCCAGTAATGGCACCTATTGTGTTCTCTACCTAGCACGCGCAACGTCTCTTAAGATCGCCATTACCACGATGCGCCTTTTGAAATTTGGTAGCCATGAGGGGCTGAGCCTGACCAAGAACGTGATCGAAGACGTTCCGAGCTATGCGATACTTTCACATACTTGGGGAGCTGATGACGATGAGGTGACTTTCGACGATCTGCAAAATGGATCCGGCAGGGTCAAGGGGGGTCGTACCAAGATTCAATTTTGTGCGGAACAAGCTCAGAAAGATGGCCTACAATATTGCTGGGTGGACACATGCTGCATCGACAAAGCGAACCACACTGAGCTCGCAGAAGCCATCGCCTCAATGTTTTCCTGGTACCGTGATGCTCAAAAGTGCTACGTGTACCTATCGGACGTTGCGGAGCGGACATGGGAATCAGATTTTCGGAAAAGCAGATGGTTCACACGGGGCTGGACCCTTCAAGAACTCCTTGCTCCGAAATCAGTCGAATTCTTTTCGCAAGAAGGAGTGTGGCTGGGTGACAGGAATACGCTGGAGCGGGAAATTCACGAGACTACCGAGATTCCGATCATGGCTCTCCGCGGCGTCCCTTTGCCCAATTTCAGCATCCAGGAGCGGATGCGATGGGCAGCGAAACGGAAAACCAAAAGAAAAGAGGATAAGGCATACTGTCTCCTGGGAATATTTAACGTGTTCATGTCTCCTATATATGGTGAGGGAGAGAACGCGTTTCTTCGCCTCAAAGATAAGATCGACAGGCTTTCAGGGAAGAATCAGAACGAACAGTTGTTAAGGACGATCTCGCACGTTGGAGATGCCGCATACACCTCGTACCAGAACCAACGGCATCGGCCATGTCTCTCTGAGACACGAACCGCGCTCCTAAAAGACATCACCACTTGGGCCACCAGCAATTCTAACCAATATATCTATTGGCTTAAAGGCCGAGCCGGCACTGGTAAATCCACGATTGCGTTGACGATCGCTCAGTTGCTCCACCAGCGAAGGACCATATTGGCCAGCTTCTTCTTCAAACGAGGCGGTGGTGACTTGGCTCGCTCGCGAAAGATGGTTAGTACCATTGCTTTCCAATTGGCGTTTCAATCTAGTCTCCTGGGCCGCTTCATCTGCGATGCTCTACGGGAAGATCCCCATCTCGGCGACTCTGCGTCACTGTCTGAGCAGTACCACAAGCTCCTTCTTCATCCCCTCCAAAAGATTCAAAAAAGCGCCCCCGGATCATGTTCCTTCGTGGCAGTGTTGGACGCGCTGGACGAATGTGATGACGTCGACGATGTTCAGCTCTTCCTTCGTCTTCTCGGTAATACTCGGACCATGATGGACTTGGGCCTGCGTCTGTTGGTGACCAGTCGCCCAGAAACGCCAATTCGGTTGGGGTTTCACCAAATGAAGCACATTGCATACCATGAACTGGCCCTGCACGACCTCCCTCGCGCCATCGTGGATGGAGATATTAAAACGTTTGTGGCTCACGAGCTCGGCCTGATCCGGGCGGAACGACGTTTGCCCGACTCCTGGCCCGGGAATGACAAGATTCAGATCGTCACCACTCGTGCCGATGGGCTGTTCATCTATGCCGCCACCGTGTGTCGTTTCGTCAATGGCCCTCGACAGATTCAAGCTTCCGACCGACTGGAGCAGGTGTGTCAAGGAAGTGGAGCCAAACACAAGTCGACAGATGCACTTGATAAGATGTACTTGATGGTTCTGGACAGCTCGATGAACGACGACTTCTCCGCCGACGAAGCGCAAGCAGTTGCCACACGCCTCCGACATCTCCTGGGTAGTCTTGTCCTCCTGCTTGATAATCTGTCTGCTCAGGAACTGGAAAGACTCCTCTTCCCCTCCATGTCGACAGGCGGAACTATTGTGCAGGACACTTTGGATTCTTTACATGCTATTTTCGATGTGCCGGAAGATCCAAGTATGCCTGTCCGCATGCAACACCTGTCCTTTCGAGATTTTCTTGTTAATAGTGACCGGTGTCCCGATCCCCGGTTTCACATCAATCAACGAGATGGGCACCGCAATTTGTCCACGCATTGCTTGGACTTGATGTCACGATCTCTCCGGCGGAACATATGCCGCCTCCCCGGTCCAGGGACACTTGTTTCTGAAGTGTCTGAGGCCACACTGAATCAGCATGTTCCTTTTGGGCTGAGATATGCATGCCGTCACTGGATTGACCATACAGAGCACGGACGGGTGAGTCTGGATGATGACAGCCGGGTATACGACTTTCTTTTACAATATTTGCCTTATTGGTTGGAGGTCGTAAGCCTAATTGGCAAGATACCAGAAGCGATGGGAACAATGAGAAAGTTGGAAAACTTAGTCGAAGTGAGTGCGATGATTTGAATCAGGGCAGGCTGTTCGCTAACATGAAATGGAGAAGAAATCCCCCAAGCTTCATTCCCTGATTCAAGATACACTACGATTTATATACAGCTTTAGTCATATACTCACCCAAGCTCCGCTTCAGCTATACAGTGCCGGGTTTTTCTTCAGCCCCTCTGACAGCCTTTTTCGACGGTCGTTTAATTCCCAGGCATATAGAGAACTCGGGGTGAGCACACAGCTTCTAAGTCAATGGAACCAATGCGTTTACACGCTCGAAGGCCATTCGGGCACGGTCATCAGCGTGGTATTCTCGCCTGACGGGTCGCGGGTGGCATCGGGCTCATACGACAACACGGTGCGGGTTTGGGATGTACAGACGGGCGAGTGTCGACACACCCTCGAAGGCCATTCGGACAGGGTCAACAGCGTGGTCTTCTCGCCTGACGGGTCGCGGGTGGCATCGGGCTCGGCCGACCACACGGTGCGGGTGTGGGATGTACAGACGGGCGAGTGTCGACACACCCTCGAAGGCCATTCGGACTGGGTCAACAGCGTGGTCTTCTCGCCTGACGGGTCGCGGGTGGCATCGGGCTCATACGACAACACGGTGCGGGTGTGGGATGTACAGACGGGCGAGTGTCGACACACCCTCGAAGGCCATTCGCACAGGGTCCA
>Ga0255336_100433_pt1 | contig 68542 bp, 85 predicted proteins | sample MeOH1_35cm_T3_17_FD_189102 | JGI IMG/M metagenome (GOLD analysis project Ga0255336, IMG submission 189102) | Sandy soil microbial communities from University of British Columbia, Vancouver, Canada - MeOH1_35cm_T3_179 | ecosystem: Engineered > Artificial ecosystem > Sand microcosm > Unclassified ... | reverse complement strand
AACATCGGATGCAAGGGAAGATCTCCGCGACCTCGCCCAGCCGGCAGACGGGGGGCTACGTCCGGTTTGGTAGGTGAAGGAAGTGAGCGAGCGGCGAGACTGATGGCTGGGAGACGGCGAGCTAAACTCCCGTCTCAGATGTGGTTGAGGTAAGGGCCGGCTGAAGTTAGGCATGTGGGCATCATGGCTGGACATGTTGAGCGCTCCAAAGACATTCGGCGGCAGTGTCTTTCTTCTCGTAGTCGTGGCCGATTCCGGGGTTTGCTGGTCCCGTGGGGAGAAGTCGAGGGAAGGGTTGTTCATCGAGTGGACGAGCGGGCTGGTAGGAATCCGCATGACGAAGCTCGAGGACAAGCTGCTCCCCAATGAAGGTGCTCGTGAGCGCCTGCTTCCGTTGAAAGGGCCTGGCATTGTTCCGGCACCGTGGTCGTATGGAGGACTTGTTGAAAGGAAGGGAGGCGGTGAAGGGCTTAGAGGAGGATGGAGAACCTCTTCAGCAGGACTGGACGCTGCGCCAGATTTCGCACGCAAAGATAGGTCTTCACGGAAGTCACCCGTATGCAATGCAGACCATGACCGAGCTATGGGATGACCTATTGGATCTTTCACCGATGGTGACTGCCGAGACTCGAGAATGTCGCCGTCACCGGTTGATTCAGACGCGGTATCTGAAGGGTGGCATTCGGGTGTCTTGTTGGTCATGCTATTCTGTTCTGCCTTGACTTCTGCACATAGAGCTTCGAGGCCGGGCTTGGGGACCCATGTTGGCCGTTGACCGCGCTTGATGCACTGGATCAACTCTTTCCTGTCACTCGTTCTGATGTGGACGGCATCATCGTCGGGACCTCCAGTGGGATCACCGGTCTTATCACACGGTCTTGATTCTCGTGCGTGGTCGTGCTCATCGTCCTCGCCCACCTGCCACGAGGATCGAGCCATATCTGATGGATGGATGATTTTGCGTCTTTTCTGCGGCCTCGTCGATAAGACTTCGAGATCGAAAACAAATGGCATGTCAAGCACGGGGTGCTGTCGTGGCGAAGACCCGATACAGACCGTACATCGGGTGGAGACATAACGTGGGCTGCGCGGGGGCCCGACAAACAGGACGAGCAAGGGCTAATGGAGTTCGAACAGCATTCTCGGCGAAACAGAAGATGAAATACCAGACACAGCGTCCGACAAGTCTGCTGTAGGCCAGAGCGACACGGTCAGTCCAAGGTCGGAGTCACCAGCATGCCGGGGGTGCCAGGTCATGATGCCATCGGATCCATTCCCCGCAGCGGCGCTGGCGTCAGAATTGTCCGGCCAGAATCGTCCGAATAGATTGTCCGAACAGAATTGTCGGTCAAGCCATATCATCATCCAGGATCTGCTTGCCGAGGACCAGCCATCCCATTTACTTCCTTCAGACTCGGTTCATTGACCAGATCCTGGAAATGTCTCTGAAACGGACGCCCGAGGACGGCAGAGTCGACGGATCGATACCCGAGAAAAAGAAGCGCAAGGGCTTCTCGGTCGGCCCTGCCAATCTCCCGGACGGGACCTACAGACGAAAGGGTCAGTATTGGTATTGCTATCTACGTCCAGGCATTGATCAGCGGTGTGTAGCACAGAAAATAAAGAATGACCTCATTCAGAAAGCCAAAGTGAAAAAGGCGTATGCAAAAATTAAGGCGCGAGAACCTCTGTCACACGATGTCGGTCCTTCGCACGAAGAAAATCAGCAGTACAACGTCGAGCCCACAGATCCCGAACCAGCCAGTCTCGAATTGCATCCAGATCGCCAGGCGATGCTCAACGCCCCGGAGCATCAGCCTTCACGAAGCCGCCCTGGACCTTGGGGAGGAGAACAAAGTGATGATGTCAATAGCTTTAGGGCTGAGCGGCAAAAGCACCGACCAAAGCAGTCGGGCTATGCGAAGGAATTAGAGCTCGCTGCCGAGCGCAAGGTTCAACTGGAAGCAAAGCAGATAGCAAGAGAAGGACGGGAAAAGGAGCGCAGAGCCATGGCCAAAGCCAGGCGGCCAGGTAAAGATGGCAAGATTAAACTGGGAAGGCAGGGAACGATATTGCTGAGCAGGGTGAAGCGTATGCAAGAAGAGGGGAGGATATGATGGACAAGGGGATGACGCGCGAGCACGACATGTTATCTGCAGCGAAGCACGAACGTTATATCCACACGTTATATCCAGCAAAGCACAAACGTTATATCCAGCGAGAATCGGAACAGGAAGAACAGTATATCGTCGGGCACAAGTCTTGACGTGCCATCACACGATCGACCTTACCCGAGGCGCCGTGAGCATTTCCATATCAGAGTGGACAAAGAATGCAACGGGCACTCTTGATGATCCTGCCAGTCCGCTGGCTGCCTCTCGGATGTCTGACGTTCTGTTCGCTGCTCGCTGAACGTGTCTTGCCTGGAGCTCGCGTCTTACGAAATCTGTGCTATACTTATGGCTTGGAGAGTTTGCTAATTACACTTGCTCAGCGCAATTGATGCCAATCGAAAGTGATGGCCAGCATGAACCAAATGCTGCAGCCCGGGATGCACATGGCCATTTCCTTATCACGCCGACAGTCTTACCGACAATCCATTGCTCTTTCCACCTCGCTAAAGTCCTACAGCCCGTTCTTCAGTACCTTCGCATTTGTCATCCCACCCGAACTAGTCTCCTGCCAGGGCTGATGCCCAAACATCATGGCTCCGCCGAATGACAAACATACCAGTTCTCTGAACACAGGCGGTGCTATCTTCTTTGGCTTAAGGCTCAATCAGTCCAAGAACCGCTCATTGGACATCTTAAACTTCGGACCTGGCAATCTGCAAAGGACGACCAAGGAGCATTGACCGCGTTGTCCTCGGTTCTAACAACCAGTCATTCGAGACGGGAAAACACTTGTAATGGATTGCAATCACTTAGCAATGGCCATCCTATACAGAGTAACTGAGAAGTGGCAGTTTTCCCTAACAATTAAAGCTCAAGGATGAGAGAATTCGATTCGAGGATTCATTAGCTGGCAACACTGTTCGTCCCTCTCAGTCAACTTGACTTTCATTTCAACGACATTTGTACACACTATTTAGCTCGCAACATAGCTCCTTTGGCGTCCTTGCCCCAGAAATAAATGTTGTCATACTAGTGTACTTGGCCCAACTGGTCTAATAAATCATGGTTTGCAAGATGTCGAACGCGAGGGCGATGACACAAGTCTGAAATGGGCCGCCGGAGAAGTTGCAATCCATCACTTTGGTTATACGAGGAAAATACTCAATTCGTTGGATATGCTGAGCGTTGAAGGCGTGGTGCATATGGCAGAGATGGAAGTCAGCGAGGAGCTCGCGAGTAAAGGAAATAACGAACAGTGCTAGATAGACCTCCCCTATCTAACTTTGTCGATTGTGCATCATCTCTGACCCCATCTCCCAATGTACCTAGCGTCTTGTCTTTCATGGCAACGCGGTTGTGGATTATTATTCAGTCCAGACCTTGTTGTCATTGACAGGGCCAAGGGAGCGTATGGACAAGCGAGGCATCATCGACAAGGGGGCACTTTCGAGGAGGCCAGACGCAGCCGCTGCCGAAGATTTTCCCGAGTGGCAACAGTGTGGAGCAAGGGATGGGCTTTGGACCGGAAATCAATTCTCATATCTATTACGTCTCGTGAGTGAATGGGCAGAACGATCATATACGGACTTGTTTCCACACGTTGCAGGTCCAGGACGGAGAGATACTATGCCTCAATGGGATCGGGATTTTGAAGATTCCACAACATAAAAGGGCCCGGCGAGGATCTTTCAAGACGGGAGTTTCTAGGGACATTCCAAGCTCGTCAGGAACGAGTAGTTAGGCGGCCAGCCGAACCTTGAGCTAAAAGCCGAGGGAGAGAAGAAAATGTGGCTGTTAGCCTCGCCGGCATATTGGTGGATTTGAACTAATGACAGCAATATTGGGAAACATTTTGCTCTCCTCGGCACCACATCCTTATAACTGGAGGTACCTCAGCGTCCACACTTTGTGGATAGAGGTCGAGCACAACGCCATTTCAACCACGTCAGCGCGTCTTGGACCGAGTAAGTAATCAGGTAAACCTTTGACAAAGTAGTTGTGAGCAAAAGGGACAAAGTGGAACTGCCGCTTGGCTTCGCGCCTTGTGACATGCGTGTATGGAAATTATGACTGTTGGTTGCCGCATTGGGATACGATCTTGGCGAGTTGTCGTTCTTGTGACGTAAGTCCAGAGCAAAGGTGGGAGATTGGTCTTCCTCTTTAATTAAACCAGCTTTCGTTCTTGCATTGTTGGCTCGCTCCTCTTTTGCTCTTTGCTGGCCGTGTGTACCACTTCGATTCTCGACTCCTGATTCCGAATGGTGAACGGCCGCCGATGATACGACCACTGGACGCCTTCCAACATGGAGAATCGCTTGTCCTCGCTCCAGGAACGACGTAAGCAAGAATGCCACGTCCAGCCTCAGTTCGGCGCCGGGCTTTTGTGGATAGAAGCCCACTGGACCACGATCGGGTCTTCCGCTCCGCCCCTTCAAGAGATCACGCTGCCACGATTCGGAGATTTTGCTCTTTCCTGATGGCTCGGATGTTGTTGAGCGAAGCGCGGCGCGGGAGCCTTGATCGAAAAAGCTTGACAAAGGGGGTTGATTGATCACCAGGGTATCGGATAAACCCTTCAACTCACGGACCACAAGAGAGGTGAGCGAGATTCGGGGCTGCCAGTCATCAGAGTTAAGAAGAGAAGAAAGGGAAGAGGCTGGCAGGAAAATGAAAAAGGCACTAACACATGCATTATAGGTATTTCATGATGTCTTGTCGAGCATTTCATGACCAAGCTCGGAAGAAAGTACATGCTATACAATGAGAAGAGAGCGCCACTGGACGACCATCTACGCAATCCAGAACCAGACCCTCTCGATCCAGTTGCGGGGCTTGCGCTCCGGCCAGACGATGGCGTCCAAAGCAGCTTTGCCCGTGTACAGATCGGCCTCGGACGCATTGTGGAAGTGGGTCTTCTTGAACACTCTCCAGAACAGGTACAGACCGAAATAGATGGGGATGCCAATGTAGTCAGTGATGAAAGCTTGGTAGTCCCATTTGCCAGCAATCGAGTCGAAGCCGTTGAAGAAGATGATCAAGCTGAAGAAGATGGCGGCCGTATACCCGAGGTAGGGCTGGAAGGGAGACGTGAAGATCAGAGTGCTGCGATCGATGCCCTGTGCCTTCAGGGAGTAAAAGAATCGTATGTAAGCGATGTTGATCGACACCCAGGTGAACAGGGTGGAGATGGTGGTCAAGTTTTGGAACCAGGTGAAGACGGTGTTGGAGCCGGACGAGACGGACATGTATGTCAAGAGAGAGATGGAGCAGGTGATCAGAACACACCAAATCGGCACACCAGTCTTGGTGCACTTGAGGAGGAATCTCGGGGCCTGTCGGTTCTGAGCCAGGGCGTACATGTACCGAGACCCGGTGTACAGGAACGCGTTGGCCGAGGAGGAGGCCGACGTCAAGATGACCGCGTTGATGATGGACGGCAAGACTTTGATCCCCGCACGGTTGATGGCAATGACCCATGGGGACCTGGCGGCTCCGTGGGCACCAGTCTCAATGGCGCTCAGGAGGTTGGGGTCGTTGTACGGCACCAGGACACCGATGGCGAGAGAGCCCAAGACGTAAAAGAACAGGATACGCCAGAAGACACGGCGAACGGCCTTGGGAATGTTTCGGCGGGGATCCTCGGCCTCGCCGGCTGCCACGGCGACCATCTCGACACCTCCGTACGAGAAAGCGGCGTTGACGAGAGTCGACCAGAGACCCAGGAAGCGACCGGTGTTGCCACTGGCAATGTAGGTCTTCATCGCACCCGGGTTGCGCCAGTATTGGAATCCGAGACGGTGCTGGCCCGGCACACCACCGCAGTCGATGATGAGAGCCAAGAGGAGGAGACCGAGGATGGTGACGATCTTGATCGAGGCGAAAATGAACTCGGCCTCGCCGTAGATGGACACGGCGAAGATGTTCAGGCACAGCACCACCACGATGATGATCGAGATCCATGCGGCCACGTTGATGTTCACTGCCCCCGGCCAGAATTGAATCACGGTGGACGCGGCCGAGATCTCGGCGCACAGGGTGATGGCGCACGAGTACCAGTTGTTCCAGCCGACGGCGAAACCCATGGCATCATCGACGTACCGCGAACAGAATTGTGGAATGGCACCCGGCAGGGGCAGCCACGTGGCCATCTCACCAAGAGACATCATCATCCCGAACACAGCGAGACCGGTGAACGTGTAACCAAGCAGTACCGACAGCGGACCGGCCTGAGTGAACGCACGACCAATACCCAAGAAGAGACCAGTACCGATGGTACCACCGAGAGCGATGAACTGAATGTGACGGGATTTCAGACCTCGAGAGACGTAGCCGTACTCCTCGGCGGTCTGGACATCACCAAAGACGTCGGTGGCCTCGGTGACCTTGGAACCGCGACGGGCCTGGCAACGAGAAAGCGTCAGCGGCTGGCGACGGAGGGAGCAGCAGCAAAAACACCAACGACGACAACAGCATTCTTACCTCGATCTTGTTGACCTCGTCCGCATCATATGGCCGGTCTGGCGACTCGGAGCCGGAGCCAATCTGGTACTCGGTGTCCTTCTCCATGGTCAAAGGGAGAATGGATGGTAGTCGACGTATCCGGTGAGTTTGTGTTGACGTTTTAGTACTCACTCGCTACCTTGCTATCCTGCCGCGATACAGGACAGAACGGGACCGGAACGAGGGGACGACAGAGGGTTCCTGAGCAGCGAATGTGGCCTGGTGGACTGTCATGGTATTTGTAGGGGTCGTCAGGCGTGCAGGACCCTGCAAGTGCTCGACTGGCATGATGGCAACGGCGGGCACACGTTCGAGCTGGTCGTCTCTACCACCCTAGGGCTCCACTTGTCACTAGCTCGACGTGCTGGGCGCACACGGCTAAGCCAGGGTGTGAAGGACACGATTGGAATCACCTGGTGTGCTGGTGGTGGAAGACGCCGACGAGACCTGGCGCCAGTTGGGGAGGCTCCGCTCTCGCGCCCTGTTTCTGGTCATCTCCGTCCGCTGAGATGCATCGGCCAGTCAGGCGTGAAATCACTACCAGAACTGGACAGGGGGAGAGGTGGGGAGGCGAGACTGATCCAGCAGCGGCCCTGCTGGCGGTGCCACGCGAGGCACAATGCTTGCTGCCTCGGAAGGAGGACACAGTCTGATCTGGCTATTGCTGACCTGTTCGCTTCTCGCCGGTGGGGCGGCCATTGGATGTGAGTATCCGGAGGCGTCGCGGCTATTGGACAGAGGGCCAGGCGACAAGGGATGGTGCCATTCAAAACGCGACGCTCTTATCTTTGTCCGACGCCGCCCCGTGCTGCCTTACTGTCAGAGTCGTTGGTTTGGCAGGATTTGTTCTGGTCCAGATGCGCAGACACCCACGTTTCGGTTGGCGATCCCGCCTGGTTTGTCTTCCCAGTGTGGGCTGACTGCCGCAATCCCTCCTTGAGCAGAGGCTCGCCTTTGGCACGGGGGAAGGAGTAGCGCGACAACTCCCCTGTACCTGTGGGGTAGATGTCAACGCCATCCGGCCAGTCCAGGCCACATCGCCATTTACCACCAGAATTGCGGAAAGTCAAGATCAGTGAATCTCTCTTGTGACCGTCTTCCGCCCCCGACCTTGGCCCGTGGTGCGGTGTTGCTGCCTCTCTCGGATAAGACACACCAAGCCTTTGCCCAGTTCCGCTCCAGCATAGCTATTCAGACGGGCTCACGTGCTTATTTGTCAATCCTATTGATTTCCTTCCGACTGATGCCAGACCAAGACGGCCTCTGCTCGGCCAAATCACCCACTGTCACCCCCCCAGTCTTGGGTCGTATCGGGGACTCACATTCTCTTGCCAAGGCGGGGGCGATCATTGCCAGCTAGACCAGGATGGGGAACTTCGTTATTGCATGCAGCATATCGGAGCACACCAGCAGGGATGAATACGGGGTGGATCAAGGAAGAACTTAAATCCGGGTGGCCATCCTTTTGGGTGGGGACGCCGAGGTCACATCCCAGCTTCTGAGGTCTTCTAGAAGGCACCGGTGCTGCACATCTCTCGCTCGGTCTCGCTGGTAGCGCCCTACTGGTTCGCCATCCGTGGCGTCAGATTGTTAGGCCAGATGCTGCATGACTCGCCGCCTCCGAAGGAGATACGGGATCCAACTGGTCCTTCGCTGGAGATTGCAGGTTGCTAGTTCATCTTGACGGAGCAGCTGTTCCACGACAACATGTAGACTGCAATCATCGCATCCATTGCGGTCGCTCTTCTTCTCCTCCTCATCCCCATCACTCACCTCTTCCGTAATCGACCGATCTCACTCTCCGCTCTCAGGCCCGTGGGAATCTCTCACCGGAACGGATCGTGGTGGTCAGGCACAAGGGGGGAAATCCTGACATCATCCCGTCGCCACGGCGGCGCCGGTCCATAACAAGCGGTCAATTCCCCGCTCTTTGTAATTGGCTGCCATCTCACACAAGTCCTGTCTGTCGGCTTCCTCAAGCGCAGGAGCAATGGACTTTTTGCCGCCAGAAACAAAAGAAAATATTTCCTGCAAGGGCCTGGAAGACGCATCCGACCGTCCTGAGCCGATGATAACCGGTTAGCGATATCTGCGACTAGCCAACCCTCGGACAGAGAAACGGTCAGAATGTTGAGGCGAATGAAGGCACGCGACCATGGACGGGTGCCGAATTCCTCCTTGTCACACCATCGCCATGGAGCAACGCTTTGGCAAAGGAACTCCATTGTTGCACTCACGCCATCCCCCTTACCTGGCCAATGTCTCACAGGGCTGAGCGGATCTGGCTTTTCGCTTGGCGCCTGGGTCGGTGCATCACCATTTCGCTACCAACCGAACCCGTCTCAGTGGACTAATAACGTTTGGGGATGAAGGCTCGCATAGATAAACCCTGGTAATTCGGTCAAACTGCATGTCCTATAAGATCCGATGGGTGCCATCGCGAGGCGATCGTCTTACCAGCTTCCAGACGCCTAGGCCGCGTTGGGTCGAGATTCCGACATGGATTTGGTTGCATGATCCGATGAAGCCGCTGTTTTTGGATGAGTCTGGCCATCTTGGCAAATGGTTGGCGTGACGCCCAACTCGTGGCGGGGTCTGTTTTGCTGGATGAGTAAGTCTGCCTTATCAGTTGCAGCTCTGAGCCACCCAAGCCATGGCGTCGAGGCAGGAGCCAGTCATTTGTTCGTCGGCTTGTCCACAATCTCTGTGGATGAATGTGCATGATTCATTCCACAGCCCGAGGTTGGCGGGCAAATGTGCGGAAAAGACATGGTTCCAAATAAGTCGGCGGCTGGACATCCCGCGCTGAGACAGCGCTGGTCTGGAAGGGTCAACCTACATTGTTGAGTTCCTTTCCATTCAGTATTGCGCCCATCTAGGTATAAACCTGCTAATTTTGCTGCCTCATTCTGTCAGAGGACAAATGAATGGTGATGAGATTCTTTCAGGCAGGCTCTGATGTCCAATCCAACGCTTTTCATGGACCCAAGGCACGGATCTGGGATGATGTTGTAGCAGGCAGGGAATTGAATGGTAGCATCTCTGTTGGCGCGCTCGATCTCACTATTGTTCTGTGGAAGAGGTACAACTTTAGCCGTGAAATTCGTATAGCATGGCTTGGCGCATGCTGTCACGTCATCACGTGATGTATATTTACCACAGCAGAACGAGAACGGCTATACCTAGTTGGATCTATCTCTCCCAATCACCCCAACGGGACGCAGTGACCGAGTCCTGTGGCATGTTCCGCTCCAGAGAGATTTCCGCAGAAAAGAATCAATCCACCTATTCTGCTCCAATCGGATGCATGACCACACTAGCGCATGCTGAGGAACTGCTTTTTCGAGCCATATTATGTCCTCAAGGTATCGTTCATCTTGCACTCATGAGGTGACCATGTTCATGGCAACCGGTGGCACAGCGGCAGTGGACCATGTTCGACCTTTCACGCACCTTGTTCAGCACACATTGAGCTGGCCGACTGTTTGACCTCGCTCGACTGGCTTTTCCATCTCCGGTGGATCTTGAAAGCTGTTGAATTCACTATGTGCTTCACGCTGTCATGGTTTGGCCTTCTCCCGCGCCGAATCCGCCTGTTATATACTGTCATGATTCGGCCTCCTCCCACGTCGACTTCACCTGCTTCTGCTGTCATGACACAAGCTTATCTCACATGTTCTGTGATGAGAGTCTATGTAAGGTCTGAAACCCCATCCTTCCCTGCTCTATTGGCCTCGCATGTACCGAATTCAAAGGACAAAGAAAGAAGACCAGAGCAGGTAGAGCCTGGCTATAACCTGGCCTTCTGCTCCGGCTGTTGCGGATCGATCAAGGCCAATCCGGTGATCTTCTCTAACTCCCGAACCGCGTCAGCCGTCTTACCCAGCATCACTCGGACCGTCCTGATGCCGAGGCTGCGCGCGGTCTTGAGATTCTCGCCAATGTCGTCGAAAAAGACAATGTCCCGCGGCTGGATGTCGTGCCCCCAGCGGTCGCGCAGCAGCTCGAGCGTGTGCTCGTAGATGTCGCGATTGGGCTTGCGCATTCCAACGTGGGCGCTGCTGACAAAGACTTCAAACACGGATTTCACATCTTCGTGCCCCGTGGCCCGGTTGAATTCATGGTCCTCGGGGAAAATGGACGTGTTGGACAGGGCCGCCAGCTTGTACCGGCCATCGGCCTTGAGCTTCTTCAGTGCCGGGTACATCCATGGGTCGGGCTGGCGCGAGATGCTCATCATGCTCCAGTACAGCGCTTCGGCGTCGACGTCGGGCGTCGGTGGGATATCACTGCTATTGGTACGTCCAAGCTTCTCACGATGAAACTTGGCCCACACATCAGGCCGCTCAATGTCGGTTTTGAAAGCATGGAACCACGCAGCATCGAGGGGCACTTCGCCGCGCTCGAGTTTGTGCCATGCCCCGCTGGGGGTTAGCTCGCGGATGCTGTAGTTGATGTAGCCTTTGGGAATGTGGTGGGCGATTTCGTAGTCGAGAATCGCTTGGAACGGCGAGAGGACCTGGACAGAGGGACAAGCCGTTAGATGAGAGGTCAAAGTTGGGTGTGATTATGGCATTAGGACGCTGTGGCATAAAATATGTTGATGGTGCCTGGCTTCAATCCCAAAATACGATTGCCAGTGGTGTTGCAAGCGTACATGATAACCGAGGAGGAAGAAAGCCGGCCTGGACTTACACAGACACCACCAATATCAAACAGCAACACCTTGGGACGAGACGCAGTCATAGCTGGAACAGACAGGGACAAAGGTCTATCCTATAGCACAGAAATAAGGAAAAATGTTTTTGCAAATGCTCCTCCAACAAGCCGTAGCGTCCAGTTCACTTTGTGACCACAACTGCTCGCCTCGTGCCGAGGTGTTTTCGGAGCCGGATTTATTAGTATTCCGGAAGAACTCCGGACCAGACGCGACTCGACGCGTGCCACAAACTGACTACTTACATATATTCAGTAAGGCACGACAGCCCAAGTTTGCTGCAGCATGGGCGACGACCCATCAATCACCTCGATCAAAGCGTCCTTTATCCGATCGCAAGTCCGCTCGCTCTCCGCTCCTTTACGGCCTTCAACCACATGGCGAGACCTCCGCCCACCTGAGAGCGGGGAGGAAAACCGGCTCAGTGACAAAGTAGTGCAGGATATCGTCAATAAAGGTTCGTTCGGATTTCTTGGTTTCCTCCCTTTCTTCAAGAAGCAGGGACCTGACATATCCCTGGAAATTAGTAAACGACACCATCAGACGACACAATCGCCTGGTATTTTCTGCGCCGTCCCAGCGGCACGTCGCCGAGCAAATCGAGACTCTGTACTGGAATCAAGTGACGGTGGAAGACGAAGGCGAAGAGCATCATCAATCCGGTTCTTCCTTTCTCGATCCCGCCGCCGTCATTGTCAAGCGTGATGCCGAACTCACCGAAACCGACACCATCCAGTCGCTGCCCGAATCCTACGAGGACGTCCACCGGCATCCGGGACATGTGCCAGATGACGGCCTCGCCGCGCGGTACGCCACACTGCGCACGAGACTTCTGGAGCTCAGTCGGCGGCGCGACGAGAAAAAGGCTCAGCTTGCGCGGTACCGACGATTGCAGGACCTATTGCGGCCGCTGGAGGAACCGCAGACCACCGTCCAGCCCAATTTAGTCACCCGGGATGGCGAATTGGGCAGAGAATTGGACCGCATGAGGGTCCTGCTGGCCCGGATCATGGGAAGAGTTGCTGGGACGAACGAGAACGTAAAAACCGGGAACGACAACAACCGCGCCAGCAGCAGGGTCTCTGACACCAGCCTCCCTCAGAGACATGAGGCAGCATTGACAGACGAACAGAAGCTGGCGCGTTTGATGGAGCTGACCTGAAGCGGGACAAAGTGCCATTGGTCATGCGTAATGGTACATCTGCGATCATCGATAAAGGTGACCACCACTTTATCATAACGCCATGAAATGCATACAGCCTTGAAACACAACCCAAACCACCATGGTCGACAAATTACTCGTCATCAACCTCCTCTACGGTCGGCGCGACGTGTCGCTTTGCAAACGCCTGTGGCGTTGTGGTATCCACGGCCGAGCTGATGGCAGATTGACGAGTCCCTGGCGCACTCTTCTCATGGCCACCAACGGCCTTCCCGGCCTTCTTGGACTTCTTTTTCTTGGTCTCCTGCCAGCCCCACACGGGTCTGAAGCTGTCGATGAAGCCGACATCCTCGAAGAGATTGGGAAACAACCATAAACCCGGGGGAACGACGAAGAAGGTCACACAAAAGAGGATCAACCGGAAGATGGACATGGCGAAGAACAGGCCGAGGAGACCCATAGCGCCCACGGAGAGATACCACACACCTTGCCTCATCACCAATGGCCATAGAGGGAAAAGCACGACCGCAAAGACGGCGATAAGGGCCAGAACGGCCCAGACCTTTGTCTTCCATTGTGAGCCTTCATATAACCACACGTAATGCATCATGGGGTCAAAGTCTTGGTGCTGCTCGATTTTGACCTCCCACAGGCCTTTGACTCTCTTTTCCTTGGCTTTGGCGTGGCTGTGTCCTTCGTGCGGATCTTTCTTGGACACGCGCAGGGCGAGCATGTGGAGAGGGAGGAGCTGGAGAGCACTGCGTGCTTGCTGATCGTTGTTCACTTCCGGGAGAAGAGCGTTCTTGGATCGTGCTTTCTTGTACGCGTCTGAGTTAAGGGCACGAAATGCCCGTTTCACTGTGGAGAGATATACACGTCAGAACGATGTCGCTCGGAGAGAAACTGCAAACCGCAGAGCGTTCTCGTGCCTACCTTTGAACATGTCCTTCCTTTCCCCGTTGAAGATGCACGTCCTCGTCTTCAAGTTCTGGGATCTCAAAAATTTGGCCACTGCCAGAGCCTGCGGTGTGGGTTCCACTTTCTGGTTCATGGGAATGTGCTGGACCTGCGTGGTGCCTTGGGAAGGGGTCTGCTGTCCCTGCTGTCCCTGCTGTCCCTGCTGCCCCTGCTGCCCCTGCTGCCCCTGCTGTGGCCCTCCCCGCTGCTGCTGCTGTTGCTGCCGCGTCCACTGTTGCCGGGCCTCCTCCTGCTTCATCTGGATAAACTGCTGCGGCGTCATGCCGGCTTTGGCGGCTTCGGCTTCGATCTGTTGACGCTGGAAGGCTTGGAACTGCGGAATGGTCATGCCGCGCTTCTGTGCCTCTATGGCGATCATCTGCTGGATTTGCTGCGGGGTGAAGGGTTGGCCAGGAGGCGCAGGTTGAGGACCTTGAGTCGCCATCTCTGGCGATCTTGCTGTGCGACGACGAGCGGGAGTGGGTCCTTGTAACACAACTTGTCCTAGAATGAATACAAGAGATCTATTGAAAGCTAGGATTCAACGAGTATTGGAAGAGTTGAAGCCTAAATACACAAGCAGTGTCGTGGGTCGAGGGGTGTTTGTGTTTGTGAACTCCGCTCTGAGATGACACGGTTTGCAACTAATTATGACGGCTGCAGCGCGAAAATTGGCCCTGTAGTCTCACTCCACGCCAAGTCCATTACTTGTTGATCTCCCTTGTCAGCACAGTCTGGCTGATCAGAAGAACATCGCCCAACATCATTTGGGGAGCGCGAAGAAGGAGCGCCCACCTCCATAGTCAAGCGAGGCGTCAACACCTGCTCGTTTAATTCCCATTCCATATCATCACTCTGATGCTGGACCGCAAATGCCAGCATGATCGGCCCACAAAGTATAGCAGATGTCTCTGACGTACGAGCCAGATGAGAATGCCGTGCCAGATGAGCATTGGAGAGGGACCTTCGTCGTAAGCCTCGCCTGGATGGATCGTGCCCCCTTACTGATAAACCAGTCACAACGAGATGCGTCTGGCCAGGTACCTATCAATTTCGTGACCGTCCCAGGGATCCAGATCACCAAGGCATGCTTTGTCAATGGCGTCTACGACAATATACCCACCCAGAGATGCATCTCGGATCTACTTGCTGCGCAATTCCGTCGTCTGGTCATTGACCTGTACTGGGATGCCACCAACCTCGTGTTTAATCTCTGTCCCGTCGAAATTCCTCCGGGATTTCAGAATGCGTCGTCCGGGAATGGGCAGAATGGATCGACTGCGGCAATTTCGCAGACTCTAGCCACGTCGACGGACAGTCTCGCCGCCATTTCAACGACACTACTAGGCCATCAGTCTGGCATCACAGCAAATGCGTTGACAGCATCGGCCTTTAGCACAACATCGACCGCCAGCAGCAATATCACCAAGACGACAGCCGTGGCCACTTCGACAGGCGCTGCTGGCACGCTTCTGCTAGACCTGGGCCCCTACAAGTGTAGCCCGGGCCTCAATCTTCAATCCGTGATTGACATCTATCAAGTCTATTTGGCCAACACGTCCGATACTGTTTCGGCGCGATTGCAGTATTTGGTCTTTAACCTTCATGCCGCTTCAGCGTCCACCGCGCCAACCGAACCCGCTCATGCGCCACTCCCGGACCGATTACCGGGAGCAGACCAACTTGTTGGGGCACAATTTGGCTCAATGATGGACGATGGCGTGTACACGCCAGAGCGATTGCAAAGCGACCGGAGCAACCTCAACCAGTCTTGGTACCACGGCGGGGATAATGGAAGATTTCCGATTGCGGAGTACTTTAACACCTTCCCTATGGAGAGCGGTGATATTTGGACACCTGACGGATGGCCGAGCATGGACTGGTTGTTGTTCATGGCCGAAAAGCGGTTGTTGCTGAGCTGGGGACAAGTCGATCCGCAGATGCTGGACTATGATTTCCAGGGCGATGCTGCTGTCGTCTTCCCGGCGGGCAGTCTCCACTCCGATCGACCCGTCGAGTCCAATGCTACCCTCGCTCTCGCGTCTGGATGTTTCTATCGCAGCGGTGTGACCAACGTCTCACAAGTGAACTCGTCGTGGGCAGCTTCACCGTTGAGCGGTCAGCCGGGGATGAACTCTTTCTCCTCCCTGGTGAACAACATGACGGCGTGTGGTATATCGCCAATGTTGAATGCCACCCTGGGCACCGCCGCTGCCGAAACCGGATTGGAGCCGTATCAAAATTTCATCCAAGCGGCCATCTTCGGTTGGGCCCCCGGAGAACCTCGCAACGCATCTCAGCTCGGGTCCGACCCCGACGTGTCGGAATCACAATTTCGTTGCGTCCTGCTGGATGCCACAGCCTCGTACCAAGGACTCTGGCGCGTGGAAAACTGCCAGAGCAACTACCGTGCCGCATGTCGGATCGCCAATCAGCCTTATGCCTGGCAACTCTCGACCTTTGAAGCGCCGTATGGAGACGCAGCAGCGGCCTGCCCTAACGATACGGTGTTCGCCCTGCCCCGGACGGGGTTGGAAAACACCTACTTGTACCATCGCATCCTGGTGGACTCGGCCGCACCGGGAAGCGAGTCCTTTCCGGGCGTGTGGGTGAATCTGAACAGCATCGACCAGAAGGACTGCTGGGTGACGACCGGTGCCAACGGGACGTGTCCATACTCGTCCAACGACAATGACATTGCACAGCGGCAGGTTCTGATTCCGACCATCGCCGCGCTGATTGTTTTGATCCTGACCGTGTTGACCCTGCTTGTCAAGTGTAACCAGAACCGGAGGAACAGCAGGACTCGGCGACGGGGAGGAGGGTGGGAGTATGAGGGCGTTCCGTCGTGAGGTTGGCAGAACAGCGGCGGCAGCACCAGATGCTTGCATCGTGACATTCTTGGAGCGTAATTGGGAGTTTTCCTCCTGATGCCTCCACATCATATGAATGCACATATCACTGTGTGCAATGTGTAAATGACAAACACCCACTTTCCCGTGCAGTGGAGTACAACATTTGATTCATTACTTGATTATATAATCTAAGCGGATATCTGGTTGTTGGTACGTCTCTAGGATCACAGCAGGCGCACAGCTTCCTTTATCTCTTCCATCACCCGATTCATCCTACTTTTTCTGCTCTCGTTGCTGCTGCTGCTGGACTCTCTCCCGCGCCCAATTGCCCCAACCACTCAAATATGCTCCGGCTCTAGAGGCATTCTCTCGCGCGCTCGCCTGCAGCTGCGTCGTGTCTGGGAGCTGGACTTTGGCGGCGCGGTCGTGGAAGGCGGACGCCCAGGTGGACGTCGAGGGAGGAGCTGAAACTTGAGCGCCTGGAGCAGCCGGTCCGCTGGTTAGGTCCTCGCTCTCTTGGGTTCTCTCTTCCGTCGCCACCGCGGCTACCGCCACCGCTGCTCCCTTCGTGGTGTCTGGCCCTTTGGCGTCGGGAGGCTCCGCCGCAGATTTCTGATCGGCTCCATCTGCCGACTGTCGCGACCGGCTCCAACTGTGATCCTGGCTGTGACGCTCGGTCTGGGTATTCATCACACTGGATCTGGGCCGGGCTCTGGCCGCGGCCGCCCTCTGTTCGCGCAAGGCCTCGAGGTCTGCCCACAGTTTACCCATCCTCTCTCGGCCGGTGATCCAGGTTTTATTCATCATTTCTCGGCCTTCTCTCATCCTCTCGTCCAAATGTAGGTCTGCAACGCCCTGCTGCAGCCTCCGCTGCAGGTCTTCGACACTCAGCCCGCCCGCGGTCGGATGCCGCGGCTCAATGATGTCGAAGATCCGGCTCCCGCTCGTCAATCGGTTAAATAGTGCAAAGTTGTTCGTCCGCCGCCACATCGAGAGGAAATCTGGGTTGAAGTCGAGGGCCATTTCGCCCGGGTCCGGGTAGTGCTGGGCCTCGGTACTGGAACGGTTGTTGTCGATGGACTCATGGTGCACTTGGTACGCCATACTGCTAAGGAGGGAGAGAATGTACTCTTCAAACTGCAATCGGATCTCGTCCTCAGAGCCCGCGTAGCCTAAATTCTTCGGTCGGCTGGGATTGTCGGGATCCCAGGTGTCGAGCACGGTTTGCGTCAAATAGTCTATCCATCTGCGGTCTGCGGCTGACAGCGCCAGCGCGGCGCGAAGTGACGGAGACGTGATGGTGATGCTGTTTGATTCATCGAGATTGATGAAGATGTCGCTGTACCGTTCTTTCTGCTGCAAAAGCAGAGGATTAGTGGACCCCACGACGTAGGATTTCGTGTCGTAGTCGGCGAGAACGTCAAGTTGCTGGAGTGGCGTATACGGCCCAAAGAAGGAGCCCTGAGAAGGATCAGTCCACGGCGTTCGCCAGGAAGAACGGGATCATATCTGACCTTGCCGAAAATCTGCAGTGGCAATCCCATGTAGGCAAGGACTGCAAACATCAACATCTGCTGCAGAGTTCCAAATTGTGGACTTTACGACATACGTGAGCTGCGCTCGCTGGTCTTCAAAGATACAGCGGGTGTGGCGTGTTGCGCATATGTGTCGAGTCTCGGATCCGCAGCATCCTGCAGGGTCTTGATGAGACCCGGAATGAGGGTGATCAGTGCAAACTGCATCATGCACAGCCGCTCGCATTTAGAGCCGAAGAATAGCACCTACCAGCGCGCCGTGAGTATGGCCGGTGGAGCGGAAATAGGGCCGAAAAGAAGATACGAACCTTGCGCTGAAGCAATAAGCATTTGAATAGGACGAGGGTCTGGTGTCTGAATTCGTGAATCATTTCTCGAAGAGAGAGGCCTGGGAGAGAGGCATGTGAGAAGGATGAACGAGGCGCCGGCGCCGACGGGATGGAGATGGGAAAGAACTGACCAAAGTAATGGTCCTGACGGTCGTCTTGCATCGCAGGATTCCTCGCCAGACTCTCCTGAAACTCCTACACCGTCTCAGTCGTCCGTCCGCACCGAGACGTGCGTATCGACTTACCTTTAAGATCGTGGTGTCAGAAAAATCCCTATGCGTCTCAGCATTCGGCCACACTCTCTTCTCGTCCACTGCCACATTCATTCCATCTGGATATACTTACTCCTGCGCAAACCACGCCGCCGTCACCGCACCCAGCCGCGTCCTCAACTCGCCCAAAGCCTGCGAATGCCCCAGCACGACCACCACCGCCTTCTGAACAGAACTCCGTGTCACGTCGGCGCTTCGACGCTTCAGCCTCTCAGCGCGAATCTGCCTCGTACACGAGATTCCAAAGAGACTACTCCCTGTCGCCACGGTTTCGGTCGATGGGGGGACTCCAGCGGCCGCTTCCGTTCCCTCGCCTCGATCCAACAGCATAAAGTAGCTAAAATCCTCCTCCATGGTGTGCGCGCCGTCCGAGAGCGCCATGAATGGCAGCAATGACCAGTCATTGCGTTCACATAGGGCATCACCTTCAGATGTCACCCAGAACTCGATCTCCGGCCCTCTTTATCAATTATCGTGTCAGTCAGCGGAGAAGCCATTATCACCCGGGACAGCAAGTCGGGGAGGAATCAAAACAGCACCGCTGATATCGACGCGACAGAACACATACCGAGTATGGTGGAAGTCGACGACCCCGATTTCAGGTACAAACGTTGTCATCGTTCACTTGGGTGGGAGATGGACAGATTTACAGATGGATGATGAGAGGGTCTGATGGTCATTGCCAAGTGTCCACCAACATCAGCTGTACTCGAGCATCTCCATGTCAAGATTCGCACGGCTCTCTTCACGGTTGACGTGGCGCGTACACCGCCGTATACCACTTGCAGCAGAGATCAAGAGACCAGCCGGCCTTTGGAATGAGAGTTCGAGTTCAGGAAGAGGCTGAGTTGGTTGAGAGAAGGTCTCAGCAGCCTTGGCATCCTTAGCTGGCAGCATGTGGTCAAACGGAACCAATCATCTAGCATCTCTAACACCGGGGCTGATCAGCAGAGCTTTGTCTGTGGCAACGGTACAGGTAGAGATGTATATCACGGATTCTTCCGAATTTTCATGCCCTATGCTATGCCCGTTCCTTCTCAGCAGGCCGACTTTCGGCATTTTGTCTTCGAGTCGACCATGGCGCTGCGACACCATTCCAGAGTCTGAGTCTTCCTTCGCACCCCAGAGGATTGCCTGAACTTGCGGAGGGAGGCTTCCCGTCATCTCTCATTCAAGCCCCGTTCTCGCTCGGATGTCATCCTCATCTTTGACGTCAAGGGGTTCAATGTTCCAAATCATATCCGCATATTCATTGATACATCGATCTAGCGGAACAGGTTAATGACAGTGCAAAAGAAGGGCAGGAAAAGTGATGCACATACCCGACGTGAAGAATCCCATCCTCGCTACGCTGAGAATGGACTTGCTCACCCACTCGTCTTGGTTCTTGTATGCTTGGTCGATCAGATCATGGGTCTGGCAATAACTTTTGAAGTCGTCGCTGACGAGGTAGTAATCACCATGATCGGTGATGGCGCCAATCAGGGCGTTGAAAGACGCTTCGTCGCCAAAGGCCCCCGAGCTGATAAAGTCAAAGACTTTGAGGAGCTCGGGATCAATCTGATATTTGCCATAAAAGTGATCGTGCCTCAGATCTTCGACATCCTCGGAGAGATTGCCGAACAAGAAGACATTCTCTTCGTCGATCTCACGGGTGATTTCAATGTTGGCGCCGTCGAGAGTGCCGATGATGAGGCCTCCGTTCAGGACAAACTTCATGTTGCTCGTGCCAGACGCCTCGGTACCGGCCGTCGAGATATGCTCGCTGATGTCCGAGGCCGGGACGATGATCTCGGCCTTGCTCACGTTGTAGTCCTGGAGAAAGACGACCTTGAGCAGATCCCCGACGTCCTTGTCGTTGTTGATGACCTCGCCGACTTTGTTGATGAGATGGATGATGGTCTTGGCCATCCAGTATCCCGGTGCCGCCTTGCCACCAAAGATGGATACGCGCGGGGTCAGCTTCTTCTTTTCCTCCGCGCTCAGGGACTTGATGGTCAGATAACGGTGAATGACGCCAAAAATGTTGAGTTGCTGGCGCTTGTACTCATGTATCCGTTTGACTTGGACATCGAACAGCGCCTTGGGGTTGACCCTGACGCCCGAGGTGTTGAGGATGTGCTGCGCGAGTCGGACCTTGTTGGCGTACTTGATCTCGGCCCACTCTTTTTTGAAGGCCTTGTCGTCCACAAATGGCTCGAGCTTGTTGAGCAGGGTCAGGTCTTTCAGGAATTCGTAATTGCCGAGCTTGGACGCGATGAGTTCCGACAGCCGCGGATTCGCCTGGTGTAGCCATCTTCTCGGCGTGATGCCATTGGTCACGTTGGTAAACTTGTCCGGGCCGTAGATTTTGACAAAGTCCTTGAAGATGGTCGTCTTGATCAAGTCCGAGTGCAGTTCCGCCACGCCGTTGATTTTATGGGAGCCGACAATGGCCAGATAGGCCATTCGGACCATCTTGGGCTGGGATTCTTCAATAATCGACACCCGGCCCAGCATTTCTCGGTCCCGGGGAAAGCGACGCTCCACCGACTGCAGGAAGTACAAGTTGATGTCGTAAATGATCTGGAGGTGGCGGGGCAGGAGGTTCTGGATCAGCGGGACCGACCACTTTTCCAATGCCTCGGGCAGCACCGTGTGGTTGGTATAGCTGAAGGTCTTGGTGACGATCCCCCACGCCTCGTCCCATAACAAGCCTTCCGTGTCGATGAGAATCCGTTGCAGCTCGACAATGGCGAGCGTGGGATGGGTATCGTTCAGCTGAATGGCCACCTGGTCAGGGAATTCTGACCAGGCCCGCTTCGTCTTCTTGAACCGTCGGACAATGTCATGCAACGAGGCGGCGCACCAGAAATACTGCTGCTTCAGACGGAGTTCCTTTCCCCGCTCCAGGTTGTCGTTGGGGTAGAGCACGGCCGAGATGGTCTCGGCTTTTTGTTCCTCTCCCACCGCGTGCTCATAGTCTCCCGCGTTGAATTTGGCAAAGTCAAACTCGCCACTGGAAGCCTTGCTCGACCACAGGCGAAGATTGTTGACCGTCGACGTGCCGTAGCCCGGAATGGGCACGTCGTAGGCGACCGCCGTGACAATCTCACCGTCTTGCCATGACACGACTTGCGTGCCCTCATCATTGGTGTGCTTGTTGACCCAACCGTAGAACTGCACGTCAACCGTCACATCGTGTCGAGGAAACTCCCACGGATTGAAGTCGAGCCAATAGTCCGGAATCTCGACCTGATAGCCATTTTCGATTTCTTGTTTGAAGATTCCGTACCGGTATCGCAGACCATAGCCCCAGGCAGGATAGTTCAACGATGCCAGACTGTCGAGGAAGCATGCCGCCAGTCTCCCGAGACCGCCATTGCCCAACGCCGCGTCGTGTTCTTGATCGATCACATCCTCGATACGGAAGCCGAGTTCGGCAAGACCCTCTGCAATACATCAGCTCGCATCTCGGCCGTGAGTCGTCGCGCTGCTGACCTTTGGCAATGCTCTTCAATCCGGTATTGAGCATGGCGTTGTCCAGTGCTCTTCCCATGAGGAACTCCAACGACAGATCTGCGACCTTGTCAGATGGCTTGCAGGAAACCATACACACGGCATCTTCGTACAGTAGACTCGTTTCTGATCAGCAAATGTCTGTCTTTGTTGTGTTTTATTCCATTCAATAATCAACCGGTCTCGAAAGGCGAGAGCGGTCCCCGAATATGCGGCACTGGGCTATCGTGAGCATCGGCATCTTGGAACAACCGTTCGACCGCTTACAGCTCATCACAGTTGAAGAGAGATCGGGCCAGGGTGGTTTCGATGTGCTTGACGCATTCTTTCTGCAGTATGTCTCAGCGCACGGCGGTGTGGGGGAGGGGGGAGGTTGCATACTTCAAAGTCTTCCTTGGTGACGAACCCAGTGGGAGACTGAAAGGATCGGTCAGACGCCGGAGCGCGGGGAGGGTTCGGTCTCACTCACGCATTTCCTCCATCTGGGGTCGAAGTGGTCAGCGTCGCAAAGAGGGCCAGAAACGGGGGCACACACGCTTCTCTCATCGGCTCTGGAATGCTGGATTCCACCGCTTTGATGTCCCCAGCGCCAAACCCGGTAGCAGTTCGCTTGTGTTTGGGCCGGCTAAAGCCAGGCCCGACCGGTCCCAGCAGCTCTGAGATGGGAGCTCCCGTTGACGGTCGCCGCTCTCGGGGTGGTTGAGCCACGGCGGCGGTAGCCATGACGCTATGCGGGGTGGTCGACGTGGAGTTGGGAAGAAGACGACCAAGAAGAGATGTGAAGTACTCTGAGACCGAGGTGAGACAGAGCAAGCAACAGAGAGAGAGACGAGGGCAGACAGTCAGGTATAGGTGGGTGTGAGCAGATGGCAACCTGCCATTTACTCTGATCTAGGTGGCATCAGATACCAAAGTGCATTGGCTGGCCAACAAGCTAACATGGGTCCGGCATGGGGCTGCACAGATACGGGTCTAAATGCGTCCACTCGAGGCGAGAGAGCCAAGTGATTCAGAGTCGATCAGGCCGGGCGGGTGGACCAGCGCGGATGCGGTGTGATTACACGTTATGGCAAACATGCATGACGCGATGACTGTAACGACGCTGATGAGCCAGATCAGCTCGGGACGAACGGACCCAATAGACTCCAATGAAGTTGGCCGGGGAGCCTGCAGCACGGTCAGATATAGTGAGATGGTCGAGTGATAGATTTTCGGTAGGATTGTCAGGAGTACTAGATTGTCCATAACAGATGGTCAGTAGAAAGATTGCCAGCAGATTGTCAATAATTGTCGGTAGAAAATTGCCAGCAGATGGTGAGTGGTCGATTGTAGACCCATGACCGTCATCGATCTTGCACGACGTAGGACGGCAGGGAGGGGACCAGCATGGGAGGGGAAACTGAGGCGGGGTGAGACGGAGGGGTAAGCTGAGGCTGTGGAAACGACTGTAGAATCCACAGAACTGGAAGTATGGAGTAAGCAGCAGGAGGCGGTTGCCAGCTCGGGTAGGTGTAAGGTGTGCCTCCCATTCGTGGGCCTGTGATTGCAGCCGCCAGCGAGCAAGATATTGCAGCTAGGTCGGTGGCTGGAGGACACAGAACATTATTGTTTTGTATGTGCGTGTCCCAAGTATCCAAAAATGGCGACCCCGGTTTGAGCCAGGCTGTCCCTGTCCGGTCAAAAAGCCTCGCCTCCACTTGATTGCCTGCCCAACTGTGCGTGTGAAACGTAAATATTGGAGTAAGTTATTATGAATACAGGTCCTGCGCCGTGGGCCGCTGCTGTTCTTCACCAGCCCTGCCTGGCCTGGACCTCCCCCGGTTGCCCGTGAGAGTATCGGTGCCGTTCCCGCGACCACCTCTGCATGGCCGTCCAATCATGACGTGGACGGTTCAGCTGAGATAGCCGACCAGGAGTTTGGACGGACCTCCCCCATCACCCAAGAACAGCAGCGGAGCGTGAAAATCCTTCTCGTGGAGATTCCTTCGTCACCGAGTCCCGATGTCAAAGCTCAAAACTCGCCAACTTTTTCTGCTGCTGCTGCTGCTACCCAAATCGACCAGTAAGTTCTGCGCGGTACGCCGGTGGCCTTTCCTGCGTCAATATAATACGGTGCCGCCCTCTCGCCCAGACCGCGATTCGCATGCCCTTGGTGACGCCAGTAATGCACGAAAGCCCGAGAAGAGACCGAAAAGGAAAAAAGAAAAGAAGCGTCATCTTCGTGGCGGTCATAATATACCCGAGTCTTTCAGAGCATTTTGCAGAATCGTCTCTTTCACGGCCGCAAAGACCAGCCGGATGTTGGTGGTGTCGGTGGCCTGGGTGAGACTGTGAACGGTTAGATGAAGCCTGAAGTCGGTTGCCCGTCACGAAACATACTGAGGGTACAGGTTGAGTTGAGCCCGATTCACTTGGTTGAACCGCCAGAGCAAGTACTTGGCCGCTCGGTTGACGTCGTTCCCCCCGGAATAATCGGGAAAGTAATTGCCCAGGGGTGACCGGCCAAGCTTCTCCTTGAACAAGTCGACCTTGTTGAGGAAGAGAATGATGCTGGTTCGGATGAACCATCGTGAGTTGACCACCGAGTCGAAGAGCACCAGACTTTCCATCATGCGGTTCTACACGAAACGGTCAGAGCTCGGCGGGAATCCTCGGACGCGAACTAACCTGGTTGCTCTCTTCCAGCAGCACCTGGTCGTATTCGCTCAGGGCGACACAGAAAATGATCGAGGTGACGTTTTCGAAGCAATGAATCCACTTCTTGCGTTCGCTGCGCTGGCCACCCACGTCAAACATGCTGGTGCACCGTCAGCCACACGTCCCGGACAGGGGTCAGATCACGTCGGCCACCTACTGTATACTCAGCTGGCCCATGGTGAATCGGGTGTCGTAGATACCGGTGGTCTTGGTTCGAGCTCGCAGCACGTCGTCGACGTTGGGGATGTAGTCCGGGCCTGCCAGTCGCCGCACTTCGTTAAAGAAACTATCATGTCTTAGCACGGACACGGTTCTGTTGTTCCACGGCCGACGTCGACATACTAGGGCGCGGAATCCATCAAATAAAATTCACTTTGCCGGTCCATGGTCTTCGCCACGGCCGGGTCGTGCCAGATGGCCTGGACCGCGTCGGCCACCTTCGGATCCAAGAACGTGTTGGGATCCGGGTCGATATTGTAGGCCAAGAGGTATTCGACGTATTCCTTGACTTTCTCATCCTCCGGCTCGTTCTCAAACTGTTGCATCGCGGCAATCAACTCCTTCATGCAGTCCATCAGGTTTCTGTATATCGTAAGCCGGTACAGCACACGCTCTTCTTGGGTGTAGCCGTTTTGATGGATGATCTTCATTTGCTTCACAATCGTCGACTTTCCACTCTCGCCAGAGCCTGGACCAACAGGTCAGTCTTCACGATCACGACCACGGGACGCACGCCCGTGCTCTCCACACTAACCGAGCAGCAGAATCTTGCATTCTCTCCGGAGGCGGCGCGAGTCTTCCTCCAGCTTCCTATCTATCGCCTGGCTCCTCTTCTTTTGCTCCGCGTCCTCCGCCGACCCCTCTTTGCTTCCGCATGCACCCATCCCGACGACTCAGCAACGACACAGCGCAGCACAGCAAGTGATGCAGCGGGAGCGCTGCACACGCAGCGCGAAAGGCGACTGCACCTGCGAACGGTCGAGCTGCGGGATTTTTCTTTTTTTTCCGCACCGCCCGATTTGCGGGTCGAGGTGTTGTAGCAACGTTGCAAGCCGGGGAGACTTGAAGCGCAGCGCCGGCTGGGATGGACGAGAGCTAGCAGATACAAGGGTAGCGACTGCCAGCGTCGATCGATTACATGGAGGTGTCGACGCCGTGGGAAGCGAGAAACCCAAGATAGAGCTGGAGTTGGGGCTGTGCTCGACAGATCTCGGCCAAGGCGACAGCACACAGGTGATGCGCCGAGAGACAGGGCGCGATGAGAATAACGGGTGTATGGAAGGTTCAACAAGCACAGCGGGATGCAGGCATGCAAGGAGCAAAACCTCCACGTCCTGGCTGCTTTCAGAGGGAGAGTTAGCTGGACGGTTCAGATAGCTGGCTGGCTGACAGGATCGTGGAGTCTCGAGCGGAGTAACAACCGCCCAGAGTGGGAAAGCTGGGCTGGCCAGGCGCGTGGGCAGACAGTTCGCCTAGGCTGGCCGCTACGAACCTGCCCTCGGCCCTCTGACCCTCATCCTCGCTTCCTGACACTGCACGCCTGAGTTGTCAGTGCTGGCGGCACCAGTAATACAGCGGTGGACACACTATCGCGGGCCATTGCCGAGAATGAATGCCTTGCTTCAATCATCGACATAACACTCCGGTCTTACCTCTCTCTATATGAACTTGTCTGTTGACCTCCCCACTTCCGCGGATCTGAACCTGCGATTCCTACAGCCTCATTGCTGGACCGCATCCAGCTCCGAATGAAGCCAGATTTGTCAGATCAGAACCACGTTGGGCATAGTGCGAGCGCCCTGGGGTGAGGAGGGTAAAGTCCATGCAAGTAAGGCTGCTGCCAGTGCGAATGGTCCGTCGGCAAACCATCACTGCCCAGCCACGCCTCCTTGTGCGCTCCGATACTGGCCAGAACTGTCGGCTTCGGTCAGTGTGCAGACCGTCGCCGATGGGCAGTCGGCTGGGAGCTCCCTCAGATCTGTGAGGGACCCGATGCTGTGGTTCGCGGAGGGACCTACGTCGTATTTCTGCGCGTGCTTCGCGGCCAGTATGATATCCCACCAATATGCGTGCTCTGACATGGACTTGTCTTCTGCATTTCAAAGGGTGGCGGATATTTAGCGGAGGGGGCCGATGCCACGATAGTCGCGTCCCAGCCTCTCTTCTCCCTGATGGTCAAAGTTAGTCCATCATGGCACCCGCCGCCGGCCTCGCAGCTTGTCGTCGTCCAGGCGGGAAGTGGAACAAGTGTAGCATGTAATAGATTGAACCGCTCGTTGCCATCACAAGAGCAATATTTCAGGTGGTGTGATGAGCGAGGCCGAGATGAGATCCGCAGACTGTCCGCACTACGGACGCCAATATGTAGTCCAACAGGTCGGCCAAAAGCCAAAGACAAATTTGTGTCAGTCAAAGTCTGATGCGCCTCTCGTACGCCTCATGCGCGCGGCCTGCCGGGCCAATGATTAGAGAGCCTAGCCACCGCTGACTACGACTCTGGGATGGACCGGTGATTACGTGTGATTCGCCCAAGGGGTGTGTCCATGGAGAGCAAAGGGCTTGCCTCGCGCTTGACAAGAACGGCAAGCATGTGAAGTCATCCAAGAAGATCGGCCAGCCGAGGGCGGACGTCGCACGGCGCACCAGTGCCTGATGTGATGGTGGTGGTCCAGTGGTGGTACTGGATGATGATAGCGGCGCACCCGACGGAGGGAGTAAATGGTGGTGGTGGTTGGTACGTCACTGATGAGGTGCTGTTAGCATGGACCGTTAGTGATCCTGGCTGGGTAGTCTGCTGCAACATGGGCACATCATGCTGACCCGCCAAAGCTCTAGATTGCCCGTTGGGCGGGACACTTCTTGATCCATGCGCGCCGCCACCTGAAAACACCATCTCGCGGGGCTCGACAAGCACACTGTGCAACGCCTTTCACTCTTCGTCTTCATCTCCTGATACCACGCGGTGTCTGCTCTCAGCGCCTTCAAGCCGACACCTTTACCCCTCCCGTCGACGTCCCCCGCGTTTCCGCCCTCCCGGCGCCCACCAGAATCGTGTCACGATCTCGTTCATTTGCCTCCCTCCCCACGAAACGTTGACCTCTGATCAACAGCGGCAGCACCATCGTCGGACACAATGGCCGAGTTCGTGCGCGCCCAGATCTTCGGGACAACCTTCGAAATCACCAGCAGGTACAGGCGATCGTGCTCGACAAAGTGGAACGGGAAACTGACTCCGGCAGGTATACGGACTTGCAGCCGGTGGGAATGGGCGCCTTTGGCCTGGTCTGGTGAGAGACATGTTTCTCAGGATGGAGAAGGACATGTGTTGATGATGTGTGGCAAAGTTCTGCAAAGGACCAGCTGACAGGTCAGCCTGTCGCCGTCAAGAAAATCATGAAGCCGTTCTCTACCCCGGTTCTCGCGAAGCGAACATATCGAGAACTCAAGCTCCTCAAGCATCTTCGTCACGAAAATGTGAGTCGACGGGGGAGCCATTGTGGTCCATGGACAGGCCAGGATTGACAAAAGAAGGTCATATCTTTGAGCGACATCTTCATCTCACCACTGGATGACATGTCAGTCTCACCCGGGCGCCCAACCTCACCACGACCGGCGCTAACTTGACCACAGCTACTTTGTCACCGAACTTCTGGGCACCGACCTCCACCGTCTCCTGACCTCGAGGCCCCTGGAGAAACAGTTTATTCAGTATTTCCTCTATCAGATCCTGGTAGGCCGGAAGTTTGATCCGAAAGGGCATGACTGACCAATCACGGTAGCGTGGGCTCAAGTACGTCCACTCGGCCGGCGTCGTCCACCGCGACCTCAAGCCCAGCAATATCCTGGTCAACGAGAACTGTGACTTAAAGATTTGTGACTTTGGTCTGGCCCGAATCCAGGATCCACAGATGACGGGTTATGTGTCGACCAGGTACTATCGTGCTCCGGAGATCATGCTTACCTGGCAGAAATATGACGTCGAGGTCGACATCTGGAGCGCCGGTTGTATTTTCGCCGAGATGATTGAAGGCAAACCGCTGTTCCCGGGCAAAGACCACGTCGATCAATTCTCCATCATCACCAACCTCCTGGGCACGCCGCCACAGGACGTGATTGAGACCATCTGCAGCGAAAACACGTTGAGATTCGTGCAATCGCTCCCCAAGAGAGAACGACAGCCTCTGGCCAGCAAATTCAAAAACGCCGATCCTCCTGCGATTGACCTGCTGGAGAAGATGCTGGTCTTCGATCCGCGAAAGCGCGTGTCGGCCGAACAAGCTTTGGCGCACGAATATCTGTCACCATACCACGACCCCACCGATGAACCCGTGGCCGAGGAGAAGTTTGACTGGTCATTCAACGACGCCGACCTTCCCGTCGACACCTTGAAGATCATGATGTATTCAGAGATTCTGGACTACCACAACATCGACAACCAGCACGACGACCTGGGAGGCCAGGCGTTGTCGGTCGAACAGGCACAAGCTATTAATGACGGTCAGACGGTTCAATAACTTTCCGCGGTACGGTCCGCATCATGGATGGATACGGGTGACTGGGGGTTGGGTATGTCCGGTCGGCGCTCGATTTCCATTCTCCGCTTCGACGACGAATCACGATTGCACGAAAACTTGGTGATGTTTTGAACCTGTCTCGATGCGGCCTTTCCGTCACGATGACCAGCGCAGAGTAGCAAGACTGTTAACGTCCCGATAGGAAGGGTAGAAAGGACGGACGCCAATATCGGGAAGGATAGGACATAGATCGATTGATCTGGCCATGGATATGCACATATTCATATTTCTCTTTGGTTCCCTCTTCCGTGTTCTGCAAACGATTGAGGAGTGAAGTCCTCCAGTTCTGTCCATGTATTCTATCCTTGTCTTTGATCACGTTACACCATATTACTCACCCTAACACTCCCTTGTTTAGACACTGTTGGTATGCCAATCTCCCTACCAACTGTGTGGACGGTATCCGTGCAGTGTTTCTAAGGTGCGGCTTCTCAACTGCGCTATCAGCACTGGCCTTGGGCTGCTAACAAGTAGAGATTTCGTGATTCACTCTGCTGTAAGTTGGCATACCAGGTCGCTGCCCGCAGTTCTGTGCTGGAGGGGAGAGGTGATGTCGTCGCTGGGAACAAGGCTGTCTCTATCCCTTTTGTCGTGGTGGATTGAACGTGTTTGCATTCTACGATCTGAAAATCTTTGGTACAGCTTGAATTGGACATGGAAGAAATTGGAGCCCATGAGTTGTGGGAAAGAAACAGACACTTCCTGTTGTGTGGTTGTAAGCATCACATGCAGGAAATAGTGAGAAAGTAGAGGACGGTCAGGGTGAGAGATGGTCGATAATGCGAGTACATCAACCTACGCTGAGAAAAGAAAAGCTGGGTATGCGGACGCAAAGGTTGGACCAGATATTCCTGCCAACAACATGAAACCATAATTTAGAGACTGGAGCCGTCTTATGTCGTGGTCAAACTGCCGGTTAAACGGCCAGCACGAGGCTGTGGTGCGGCGCATATAGGGCGATCCCATTCTGGTTCTCTAGAGATTGGTTTGATACTGCAATCGCATCTACATTAGCCCTCTCTGCGATCCCGTCACCCTGCCTATCACATAGCTGTTGCCCTGGTGGACAGGAAACCTCGCAGCTGTCATACTCCGCTGGCTATTCTGAACCCCTCCACCACCTCGATCTCTAAGCCAAAAATCGCCTGCATGCTCCTGCCTTTGGGTCCTTTGAATTGATCATTGACGGCCTTATGCCTAGAGAAAAATAATCTTGAGTTGCCGTCTCCAAGTCCTTGCCGCTCAAAGGACCGAACCAGGACAGAAATCCTCCAGAGGGAGCAGCTTTCACCATTGCATCAGCAAGGTGCACCACTGCTGATTTTCCCAAGGTTGTCGATTGTCCCTTCGCTATGATTCCGCATCATGGAGCTCTTACCTGAGAGTAGTGCCCTGGTTGTCGACTGCCTAACAGTTCAAGTAAGCTTGGAACCTTGTCAGGCCGGAAACTTGTGCCATGCCAAAACCGGCATGCAGGGTACCTCGGCCCCGACCCCTCTCCAACTCCGTTAATTATCATCCATCAGCATCACGAGCTTGATCTCTTGCTTCCAACATCACCTGGGGACTGCCGCTGCTCGAAGATTGCACTCTGTGTTGCTAGCAAGCGCTGCTACTTGACAACGCCTGCAGACTCCGACGACCTCGGTCTCCGTTTCCAAGATGACCTCGCCAGAACAGGCCGTGTCTAGCAACATCGGGCAGGCCACGCTGTGGGAGAAGCTGGATATATTTCAAGGTCTCTTATCGCTGGGTATGACCATTGACCGCATCTTCCAGCCGGATCTAACGGTGTGAAGTGGGGGCAGCGCTGTATGCGGCCGTGACCGGCCCATTCCGAGGGAATGCTGGAGCATACAAATACAGACAGCATGTCACCCATGCTCTTTTGCGAAAGGTGGAAAGCCACCCTGGGAGATAGTGGCCATTATTGATCATGGACAGCTGACTAGCCGATTCAGCACGGCTCAACTCCAGTAAGTATGCATGATCTGCTTGGGATCGTCGCCAACACATGAAGGTACATCGGCGAGCCTTTTGGCAAGGCGTACGAAAAGTGGTGCAAAGCGCATTCCATCCCACCGGAATTCGTCACGTTGAAGTCGGGATGCAAAACCTTCTGGCTGGGCGACCATAAGACAGCCAAGTACATTGTCATCTACTACCACGGTCCTAGTCATGTATCCTACGACAGCCGTTGTGTTGCTAACATCTAGCAAGGCGGCGGATTCTCATTGGACGGCGACGTCTCTCACCTCGATTTCTGGCGAAGCGTTACAAACGACCTCGCCTCCAACAACACGTCCGCTGCTTTCCTCTTTGTCGAATACACGCTGGTTCCTCATGGAACCTACCCGACTCAGATCCGGGAAGGTGTCGAATCCCTTCAATACGTTCTCGAAGACCTTGGCCGCTCACCTGCCGATGTACTTTTGGCAGGCGACTCTGCTGGTGGGAACATGGCCCTCGCTGTGCTCTCTCACATCTCCCACCCGTTGCCCGAACTTCCGGCGCTCAAATTCGACCATGAAAAACGTCTCAAGGCCCTCGTCCTCATCGCACCGTGGGTGTCCTTTGCCCCTGTCAACCCTAGTTGCATGGAGAATAAAGGGAAGGACATTATGACCGAGTCCATGGCCATAAAGTGGGGCCAGGACTATCTTTCCGGGAAACCAAGTTCGGTCTACGCAGAAGCCTTGACAGCACCAGCGGAGTGGTGGAAAGATGCCAAAGTCGAGCAATTGCTCACGGTCGCCGGCGGCGACGAGCTGTTGGTCGATGCTATCAGTCAGTGGGTCGAGAAGTTCAAGGTAAGCTTAGCCCGGTTTTCTGAGGCAACGGCGCGCTCGTGTGAGTGCCGTGTTGCTAACAGAGGATCTAGTCCGTGAATCCCGAAACAATTACCTACTTCATCGCCCCTCATGAAGGACATATCGCTCCAATCCTTGAGCCTCTCCTTGGCGACACCGAGGAAACGGAGCAGGGAAAAGCGATCAAGTCATGGTTAAAGGCGAGGCTGTGATAGACCAAAGTAACCCATCTCTGCGAGCAACAAACACAGGTCATGACGCAATAGATTGAGCATTTGCACCAGCAGGATGACGCTGCCGCGGTTTGAAAACCCACTTCATTACCACGGTCATCGTCTCGACCTAGGTGTACACTGCCTGGAATTTGGCTGAATTGGCATCTCACCTTCTCTTTTACCCTTGGCTACCCTTTCCCTATCGGCACCGTGTGGGAACCAGAGACTTGAAGTACTTGATTCACTCCCTCAATTTCAGAGTCACGCTGTGACGGTATGAGCTATGATCTTCGGTGACCTTTACGGGAATCTCCCATATTTTTCGCCGTTATAATGGCAATCGATCGATATTGTTCGATCAGAATTCTGCTCTTTCCAAAATATCAAGGCTCTGCCCACCCGACGGTGACACATCTCAGCTAATCTGCAGGATTGACACAAGCAGTGTGCAGGCTCCCAGTTCTGCGGTCGATTTGACATGCGTATGGACGCCGCTGGACAAGCACATGTAGCCAGCCAGAACCGGATCAGCTGGTCTTCTGCAGGGGCACAGTCATCGACGGCACATTCATTTCCTTCGTGGCGCTTGCTTCCGGGTCGTCGACAGGCTCGCTCAACCTCACACAGTCTTGACACGCACTCGACTCTAAATGGTAGACAGACACCACCTCATGCGCCGTGGACGCTCTTTCGAACGCGGAGTGAGCCTTCATCCAATCCCACCCACGAACCTCCGTGTCGACCGTCAGAGTTGACTAGACCCTCGATCTGGGATGGGTCTGCCTCTGCTCCGCAGCTCGAACAAGACAGAAGTGTGTCCCCACGGTCAGATGGTCTATACGCTAGCGGTAAAGAGGGCTTAGAACGGCCTCTTGAAGTGAAGCCACTGTTCACACCAAGGCTGGTGGACTCCCCGCCGCCATTGTATGCGACCCTTCCGCTCACTGGCGTCGACGATGACGTGGATACGGACTCGTTTATGCGCATCGATACCGCCGGTTGGGATCTGGTTCTGCCAAATGGCGGGAGTGAAAGCGATGACCAGAGTGAGGGCCGACATGATCCAGGACTTGATGGCGACGACAGTATATACAGTCAGCAGAGCAGAGTGAATACAACAGGGTGTCTGCCAAGGTAGAATCGAGTCATGGATTTCTGGCATCAGGTTCTCAGCTGGGAAGAACATGATCGCCGAGCAATCTCAAGTCTCCGAATTTTGAACCGACGAGACTTCGAGCTGCAGCACCCTTCCAAAAGATACGTGATGTCCGATGCTCGCTCGTGGCGAACAGAGAACACCTTGGATTTGAGCTTGTTGGGTGCTGGTGGATCTGCTTGAAAGTCAATAGATGGATGACGGATTTGTCAGGAAATGGTGAGCTGAAAGACCAAACTGATTTTGTTGTTTGCATCCGGCATATTGTCAATTGAAAAGACCAAGCATGAGTACTGACTCAAGAAGCCTGGCAACAATGACCTCTTTTGTCTACGGATGAATTATAAATACGTGGCGACCAGGTCGTCAATCTCCTGCTCACTCAATTCCTTCAAGCCCAGCAAGTCATTATCCAGATGACCACGGAAATCACAGCCGTAGTCTTTCCCATAGATCGCTTTGGTGAGGAAGCCAAACATGGCGCTGGTGATGTTGCCGTTCTCCTTGCCCAATTCTTCGTAGCTCGACTTGAGAATGTCATCGGAACTGACGGGCGTGATGTCCCAGTCCTTGCCGTCCTTCTTTTTGGTCGCCGCGATCAGCTGGTTCTGCGTGAGGGTCGCGTCGTGCACGTACACGGCGCGGTTTTTGGTCTCGTCAAGGTGCTGTACGACGCCCACGAGCGCCTTGGCGATGGAGGGGAGGGTGGTAGCGCTGAAGGGCACGTCGCCGCCGTCGACCACGGTTGCCTTGTGCTGTTTCGGACTCAGGACGAAACCGGTATCCAACCCGTAATCGAGGAAGGGACCAGTTAAGACGAGGGTGTAGCTGAAGTTGGGATTCTCCTTGACCTTCTCCTTGAGGTACTCTTGCGTTTCAACTTTGGGCTTGAGCACGGGAAGCGCAGCTGCATTGGGGTTCACCGTGTTCGAGCCGAACTCGGATGGGATGAACCGGGTCACACCCGCGGCCACGGCGGCGTCAATCAAGGGCTTTTGGGCCCCTATGGCCAGTGTAGTTATCGTCGAGACAACGACTTGGATTCCTTTCAGCGCCGAGGTCAGCGACGACACGGATTCATAGTCAACTTCGGTGACGGTGAGGTTGGCATCTTGCGGCAGCTTCGATGCGCTCTGACTCCCGGCCCTGGTGAGGACGGTTACGGGGTATTTGGCTGCGAGGAAAGCCTTGACGGTGGGAAGACCTAGATTGCCAGTAGCACCGGCGATGGCGACCTTGACTGGGGCCATGGTTGTTTGAATTTCTTTTAGATGTGTCTCAATCTTAGGTTAGTCTGCTCTTGAGAGCGTGGATCTCAATTCAACTGTAGTGCTGGTGATGTGAGAGCAGAGAAGACGGTATCCCACCTGAGGCGATGGCGTCTTATACCATTCACATCGGAACAACTGCCGGTCTGTGGCGTCGGCCCCAATGCTCGCTCATACCTGAATCAACAGACCTACCTGCATCGGCTGAGCAAAATGGTGTTCCGATGGCGGAATTGGAGATCGTATCTCTACGTTCCGCGGTCTGGAGCCTTCTTTCAGTTGATCCACGACTTGACACTTGGAGAAGGAGGGCAATGTGCTGAGTCAGGTAGGACAGAACAATGAACTCGAATGTCTCCGGCCAATGCCAAGACGGAGGATTCTAGCTCCGTCAACCAGAAAACCTCATGCCACGACCCATTATGATGCTATGCTCCAGATGATGAAGCACGCAAGACTCAGAGCGACATACGCAATTGGACAGCCGACCACGGCCAACGCCTAGACACAGCACGCGTTCCCGAGTAAGCTCCGATAACACATCCAACCCGGCCTTGGTGGGCAGATAGAAGGGCCTGAGTAGCCCCACAACGGCCTCCACCGGTGAGAGAACGACGGTGGAGGCTCAAGTACATGCCAGCCAGTGCTTGATCGACGGTCAAGGCAATCAAAGGCAAAGCCCAGGCGACCTTTGGATGAAGACACCGGATGGAAGGAGAATTGGACCCTCTGTTGAACTCTTTCTCCCCATGTCTATCTGGCCAAGTTGGTGCAATGCTTCGCTCGAGCAGCCTTCACTCTTCAAGTTATGAGACTCATCGTCATCGTCGTCGTCGTCATTGCCACTTGTGAGATGCATGCACCCCGCCCCGGACTTCTACTCCATCCGATCCTCGGATACTTTTGGCCGTGACCTCTGCCGTGACTCCATTCCCGTGCAACAAAGGCAATATCGGAGCCAAACATGATGAACCGACTGACTGATGCTGAACGCTCATATCCCTATCACAATTCACGTCCGTCCAGACGAGCCAAGCAAGCCCCGTGACAGAAGAATGCAGCCGTCATGGCGGCGTTTCGAGTCCTGGCGCCGACGGTGCGCTCTCGATCACCGACGGATAGGGGCTGCCTCAAGCGATATAGGCCAGCTCATCGTTGTCCAACCGCTCAATGTAGTCCTTCTCCATCAGAGCGTCAATGTTCTTTTTGATGTCGGAGATCTTGGGGGGGAACCTGTTCCGGACTTGGTTGATGACTTCCTCGACGAGGTGAACGTGTTTCAGCTTCTTGCGTCCTTTCATGATCCGGACGATGACGGCCTGGCAATGTGATCAGCAAGAAAGATCGGGCAGGTCACACTCGACGTCTAGGCTTACCTGAAGCAGCAGTTTGCGATCCTCCTCGATGGTCTTGTGGGTGTCCTCGGCCTCGACCTTCTGCTCGGATTTGACGGTGATGTTCAGGTTGATCTTGACCTTTTTGTTCTTGAAGTTGTAGTTCAACGCGTACTTGGTGCCCGCCTCTGGCTTGCCATCCTCGGGCGTCGGGATCAGCACGCGTGCCTTGCACAAGATGCCCATGGCCGGTTCAAGATTTTCATCGGTCAACTTGGTGATGTCCTTGATCTCGGCGTAATCCAACTTTTCATAATCGTTGAACAGGAGCAGGATGGCCATCTGGTAGGTCGACACCTGGAACGTGTACGGCACTTTCTGGTTCTTGATGTAATTCGCTCGGATCTCTCCTTTGCAGAGCTGCCACAGCCAGGTCAACTTCCGGCCGGTGTGTTTCTGATCATAAAATCGGGTGAACGACTCGATGGCCTTGCTGACTTCCACCGGTGGCGCGAACGGCGTATTGGGAGCGTTGAGGGGCCAAAACCCGGTCCCAAGGATCTGGTAGGACGAATCCACCGTTCTCTTCTCGCGGCTGTCTTCCAGCACCTTGTCATGCCAATCCTTGTACGAGGCATTCAGGTCTTTCGAAATCTGCACATCCTGAAACATTCGCTGGAGTTTATTGGTGTACTCGTAGCCACAGGCTTCCTTCAACTTGCTGATCATGCTGGTCTCGGCGTCGTCCGAGACGGAGCTGGTGTGCACCAGACGCTTGGCCAGCATGCGGGAGTAGAACTTCTGGAAGACGTCTTTGTCTTCGATGTACTTGAACACCACCATGATTTGCACGAGAAGCTCTTCCAACTCCGACTCATCCGCGGCCTTGGCCCCCTTCTTCAGCAGCTGATCGGCGTACTTGGCCAGGAGTTCTGGCGACCGCGTCGAGCTGGATTTGCAGACCTGGTTGCGGTTGACAAACTCTTTGCACGCGTTATCGAGAGAGCGGACAAACTCGGACTCTCCGTTGAAAGCGACGTTGACGAGCTGTTGATACTTGCGGTGGATCTCGAGGAGCGCATCCACGTAGACCTTGGGTTCAAAGTTGTCGCCATTGGCCGCCACCCGTTCCACCGCGGCGAGGCCGGCCTTTCGCACATGAGTTTCAAAGCGATTGCGCAGGGGATCCAGGCCATCCTTGATTCGCGACAAAAGCTTATACATTCGCGCCAGGTCGTCGGTCCGCTCGTTATCGAGGAGGATCTGGAACTCGTCCCGCAGGAGAATCGAGTGGGCCGTGATGAGGGCGTCGTTGCACGTGTCCATTAGTTTCTTCATTATATCGGGGTGCAGATAGAGTCCGACCCGTTCCTTCTCCTCGTCCAGTCGTGATTCGGCCTTTTTCATGTATTCGACCACGCTGTTCTCGGCGACGAATTGCTTCGATTCATTGGTGTAATACTCCTTGGTCGCGGTGATGAAAGGCCGCTCAAAGTAGAGCCGGTAGACATCGAGGGTCGATTTGGTGCTGTCGTTCTCGTCGAGACCCAACGACACAAACGAATCGACAATCGCCTTGATTTGGAGCTGGTCAATCGTCTCGCCGTTGCGCTGTTTCTCCACCAGTTTGAGCACGGCTTCCATGACCCTCCCCTCCACCGCTTTGAAGAAGTCGTCTCTCCATTTCACCAAGTGTAACGTGTACACGTCATAGACGTTCTTCTTGCCTTCGTCGATTTCTCGCTTCACCCAGTGGCGGTTGAGATATCGGAACAGGTGGTTGTTATACACCGCCGCGTCGGTGTATCGTTTCCATTCCCGAATGTAAAATGTGAGCAGGCCCTCGTCACTATGAGACTCGGCTTGAGCGAGAACGCCCTGCAGGTGGGTGGTGAGATATTGCCCCAGGAGGGTGTAGATTTCTTCACCCAGGAGATGTGCTCCGCGATTGGCGGCATTGAGCGGTTGCATCGGTGACTGGACATGGCTGGTGGCTGCTTTCTGCGACGTACAGAAATTGTGGATGGCCGTGTACACGCCTCTAAACACGCCGTCAGTCATGGGCCTGGCGATGGGACCTTGACCTACATGTATGTCTTCATATCGAGGCCTTCTTGCAACTTTGTCATCACATTGTTTACATTTTTCTCGAGATAGGTCCATCTGAAGCCACGAAGTTAGGCCACGAAGTTAGGAGGATAAAAGAGTGGCATCTCGCCAGAGGCTCACTCACGTTGCATCGAGGTCGTCGCGTGCCCGCTGCGACGGGACCGTGGCTATTGGCGTGGCAGGGGCCATAATGAACGAAGTAGCTTCTTTAACGAGGGCGACGTCGGTGATCAGGGAGAATGTTGAGGCGCCTTGACAGGATCGGGAAAGCCAAGCCGAGAGGAGGGAGAAGGCGAGCTGAGAACGTCTCAGTGTAATGCGGTCAAGTTTCAGACGCTCCGCAGCCCTATTCGAAGCAGCCGTCAACTAGGCTACAGGCAAATCCTGGCGAGAGTGGCTGCGATATCTGATGAGGGCTGACTGGGATCGCAGCCTTGAGGACACTAGGTGGATGATCGGTGGCGCAGCGTCTTCACAGTCGACCAGGAGCAGAGACAAGATGTCGTCCGTGCCGGGGACTGAATCAGAGGTTGGCCAGAAAATATACAGGAAGTTATGGCCACACCTGACCAGCTCATGCAATGTAACGGGTTGTAACAGCGCAGCTGGTGACTAAAGGAGCCTTACTCTGGCCGCTCCCATCTCAGGCTTGGCATGTTTGTCGCCTTCCGCCACTGGCCGAACTCCACTGGCTAATGAAATGACGTCAAGTTTTGTATGTTCTCGAAAAGAAGGGGGTGACGAGATCCCCATTTGCTGGCCTCATCTTCTGTCATTAATTCTTCATCCGCTCAGCGCCGACATGTCCGTGACTCCGCTCAGCGCCTTGCGGGTATCCAAATATCAGATTCCGGCACACAACGGCATTCCCAACACTTCGGTCCAGAGGAAGCCTCTCATGATATATCATTCGACATTTTTAAACGCCAATGCCTCCGCCATCGAGTCGCACTTGGAGTCGGTCGGCGTCGTGGCTCCCCAGTGGAGGTATACCATGTACCGCCAGACCCATTTCCACTCCACCACCCACGAAGTTCTGAGTATTGTCTCTGGCTCGGCCAAGTGCTGCTTCGGCGGCGAGCAAAATGAGGGACGCGTCGAGCTGATCCTGCAGAAAGGTGACGTCGTCGTTGTTCCTGCCGGCGTCGGCCACCGACTTCTCCAAGATTTTGGAGGGTTTCAAATGGTGGGGTCATACCCGACCGGCAAAAGCTGTGACATGTGCTATGGTCGACCGGGCGAAGAGGAAAAGGTCAAAAATATTGACAAGCTCGGCTGGTTTCGCCGAGATCCCATCTACGGCGACAACGGACCCAGCCTGGAGGTCGAAGCCTGAGCGTGGACAAGGCAGAGCGAAGGATACTGTCTCCGGTCTCTTTGGCCTGCTGCCCCGTCAGGTTGGCGCTGCAACGGTGACGCCCATTAAAATGTTTGATTCAATTCGAATTTATCCGCTCTACCAGTCTGCATCGTGTCAGTACAGGTCCAGTCCTTGACCGCCGGAGGAGACAGACCGTAAGACGCTGACGGAGAAGGTCAGCAGCCAAGCGACAAGGGATACCAACAAAACGGCACTTAGCGCCCGTGCCCGACGACAAAGATTGTCAAACCGGTTGGATGTCTGTGGAGTATCGCCGATTTGACACGCTCCTTCATCCACCGTCAGCGACTCGAAACTCAGGCTGAGATTGGCCGACTGGAACACGACAAAGAAAAGGTCCAAGAGAACCAGGCGCACTTTGGCGCGAGCGGGGCGGAGTCCTAACGGCTTCGAAAAGTATTCGTCGTACGTAATATAGATTGTATAGACCAGGGCAATGGCATCGACGATGATCGCCATCAATCCAGACGGATCTTGATAGTAGTCCTGAGCGCCGACGCCGACGAGCCGTTGACACTCGGCGCTCCGAGGAGTCTGATTAATACAGTGCGTAATTCGTTCGGTCTCGTGATAAATCGAAACTCCCAGACCCAGAGCCACCAAGGCAAATGAAAAGACGGTGAGTCGAAAGGCCAACGGGATGAACGGATTCCGTAAGATTGTGACTTGGGACCGCTTGTACCACGCCTCTCTCTTGCGGCGAAAGGCTCGATATCTGCTGCTGTTGTTCTCCGCGTCGTCCTCATCGTGATCAGCCAGCCAGGGTTTGGAGTAGTCGGTCAAGTTCTGATCCAGCCAGTCCGGCCCAACTTTTTCGCCGTTGAAATCCTCTCTCGGATAGGCGCTGGCTCGAGCAAATGTGATCCATCTCGACGTTTTTTCACGCCTGACTTTGCCCGATACCGTGGTAAAACCGTGCCGTCGTGGCTGCTGGCTCGACAGTAATGGACTGCGGCCCGCTGTGGACGGGCTGTGGTTGTGTTGGGCGATGAAGGCGGCATGTGGACCGTCGGGGAGTGCAGATTCGAACAATCCATCTTCAACATCGTCCTCTTCTGCGTCTCGTACCCAAGCTGTAGAGGCAGAGGTCAGCGACGAAGGTCTTCAACAGATCAACAAGGTCTGTCTCACGCGGTATGGTACGGACCGGCAGCCGAGGAATTTCCTTGGGAGGAGATTTTGGGCTAGGTATTGTTGATGTTGTGGCAGTTGTCGTCGTCGACCTCGATCCGGGAGGAGCTTTCCCAGAGCCACTCCGGCGCTTCCCTGGTACATGGTTCTGCTTCTTGTCCTGTGCCGATGGACTTGAAGGTGGGTGCTTGTTCGTGACCTCGACCGGGTCCTCTCGAGGATCCTTTCCAGAGCCTCCTTCGCCGGTTTGTCCCTTCAGGGCAAAGAACTCTTTCCCCTGATCCCGTGATGGGGCAAGCCATGGGAATCCGCGGTCAGCCATCAGGGCGCAGGTTGAAAGGCAAAGGACCGTCACGAGTAGACCGGCGCTCGACGGGAGCACAACATGGCGCAGGAGCACGGACTCTGGAAGACAACAAGCGATGCTGCAATGGCCGCACCAGACGGTTCGATTGTTGACGAGACCGCTGTGCTGGGAGGTTCGCTCCGAATACAAGGCATCGCTGGGTGGCCTGCTCCCAGCACCAAGCGGGTATCGCAAGTCGTGAGTAGCCCAAGAGCTGTGGCTTGGCCGACGTGGGTGTGGCCAGCCACGCGCGGCAAGGATAGGTTCTCAGCATGACGTGTGGTGAAAGAAACTCTGGTCACAGATTGGCTTCGGAGGACACTGTGTTGCTGTTCGCCCCTCGCTGCGCCAAAGCATCTTCTGCTGCTGCGAGAAGACCGTACTCTTCTCAGCCATTCTTTTCCCCGTCTCGACCGCCATGATCTAGTTGGCAACCCCACTGGACTGGCACCAGCGTGGCCTCCCCAATTCCCCTTGCAACCTTTGCTATGCGGCTTTTCGTCCTTCCCATCTCGACGCGACAGGCACTCATTTATTGCCAGAAGGCGGCGCGGAAACCCTCGGCCGAACTTAGCTATAGCGACCGCATCAGTAAAAAGGCCGCCGAGACCTGGGCCGCCTGGGAGACCGCCGATCGAGGGTGGAAAAAACAGGTCGTCAAGTACGGCAACGCCGGTCTGCAGCGCATCCCTTACCAGGAATGGAGTCTGAAAAGCTTTCCACCCTCGAATCCCCAGGTCCAAGCGGAGCAGCTTGTAGAAAACAAAAAGTTTGACGTGGTCTATCCTGGCAATATCATGAGGCCGGACGATGTGCCCAAGGTGCTGTCCCGGTTGGCAAGAGAAAGGAAACAGCTCCATTGGAATCGCTTTGTCGGTAGCATGGTGGCCCTTCCAATCACCGCCCCCTTCGCCTTGGTACCTTTGTACGATCCACCACTGGAATAAGGTGACGGAATGAAACACTGACCGGACACGAAGGATACCAAACATTCCCTTTTTTTATGCCGCCTACAGATGTTGGTCGCATTGGAGGGGTGAGGCATGCCACGGCGCCATGGCAATCTGAGCTAATGTGAGAAGCATTGAAAGGATCCGACCACCTGGATTTCATCGTCGACCACCGACTTTTTCGGCCAGTCTCGCCTCCCGAGGTTGAGGACGTTTACGAAGACATTGCACCCGACGCCCCCGACTTCCACTTTGTCACTCGAAGCCAGGTGGAAGACGGGACCGCCCCCGACGAGGTGATGATCCTCACCCCTGGCAGTCATACCGTTCTGGCACAGACACTCGGCGTGCCAGAATTGAGTGGGGAGGTCGAGCGAGCGATTCATCAGGTCGAGCACCAACTGCAACGGAAGAAGACCCAACGTTCACCACCAGCACACATAGAGTCACCGAAAAAGTCGGATGAGGAGCAGAAAGGGAAATCCTAGACTTTTATCTTGTGGGAGATTGTATTATAGAGGTCCACTCAAAATAGCCCTGAGAAATGCCAACGCCAACGCCCGGTCCCATGCATATCAGGGCCAAGGTTTCCGACGATGTATCTTTGAAGCTGAAATAGTTCCGCTCAGGCCACAGCCATGTGGATGTCAGGAATCCCTTGATTAGGACCTCTGCTTGACAGAAACATGTGTACCAACAAGGGTAAACCTCGTGTCATCATTCCCCTACATGTAAACTCAATCTGCACAGCAAATGATACAAAAATGAACTCCCTCAAGTCTCGTGGATCGTCATACCAAGCTTCTCCTTTATAATGCCATGGACATGAGCTGGTGCAACCAGACGGTAAACTGATCCTTCCACATGTCTGATGGTCATGGGCACCTTCACACCGCTGAGTAGAGCCATCATATCCCTTCTTGGACGGACCATGGTGCTATTCCTAAACGCTTCTCATAAGTGATGCAAATTGATTCCAGTGGAGGTCTGTTAATCGGTTGGGATCAAGGGTCCCTTGGCCAATCCATGCTATACCTGTACAGCCTTGTTGAAAATCCCCCCATTAGCTCCATCTGCACAGATGGATCTGCTTCATCATGCTGATCAATGCATATTGCGTCAATCACATGGTCCGGCTGAATGTTGAATGCCTCGGCTGGCGAAGCGCTGCAAGAACAGAACCCTAAATAGGCGTGGACCGGCCAACCTGGAGTGTGATGTTCCATCTTGTCTCGCCGAATGTGACAGAATCAGGAGAGCTCATGGGTCCCTTTTGGAGGAGTAACAGAAGTGTAAACGGCCAGACAGCCAGACAGCCCAACGAGGTTGTGTTGGCATGTCGGAATCACCGTGGCGGAGCTGAGCACGGGCCCTTGCCAAGGGAACAACTGTTGTATAGATAGGCTCTTCGCACCCGGACAGATTCAATCCTCACACGGGTTTTACCACCTCCATCCTCAAAGTTCAACAGGTTGGTACTCCGCTGCAGGTGACCGTGCCACTCAAGAATACACTCATGCAATCAGCTTACCGACAGCCCAACCATAAATGCGAAAGATAAGGTAAATGATAGTCGATACCCCTCGTATAACAGTGTGTTGTATTCGCTAAACTTCTATTATTATTGGTCTGTCTATCCGAAGTGGCGGAAGCAGAAGTGGAAGAGAGGGAGGAGCCTGGGCTAGGCCTTTTATGGTTTAGTGGATCATGGCCATCTTCAGCCTGATCCGACAATTGAGGGTGCTTATAAGCAGTTCTCCCAGCCATGCACTTTTTGGACCGCAGGCAGGCTCTAATGCAACACAGATTAGTGGATGCCAGGTGTTTCTTGCACCTTGCTATTTAGACGACCCCCAGCCGGCTTGTTTCTCCAACATCTTCAAGTCCCATCCAAGATGACTCTGGTTTTTCCTAGGGATTGCTGGCCCTTGGTTATATCTCTCACAACTCTTTTACTTTCCGAGCGAGTAAATGCTCAACCGGCAAATGAAGCGGTAAACTCAGGTTCATCGAAGGCTCTTGCGTGGATACTTCTCTCCTTCCAAACCGGAACTCTGGTACTGCAACCTGTGGTTTGGGCCATTGAAGTTTTGTACGTCCATGGTTCTGTATCCACGTCCAGACTCCCTCCTTTTCGGTCGAGGCCTGTACGCCGTGGGCTTATTGCACTCATCCCGCTTTGTTGGTCATTCAATTTCGCAGCTTTCTTGGCCAAAGTTCTCATCGATCCTATGCATACCATTCCTACATGCCAAAACCTCTCAATAGACCAAGATGCCGCTGGTATCGGGGCCCGAGTTGCCTTGTACTTGTCTGGCGGTCTGTCCACATTTATGGCAGGACTTGGACATTTCCACTCTGAACCTTCCGGAGTGCTAGAATTTGGCCTTATTCTTTGGCTGTCTCTATTTACCGCCCTTGTCAACCTTGTGAAAAGTCATCTCATCGCCTCAGACCCTGTCAACATTCTGCTCGAGACAGCTATGCTAGATGCATATATCTCGGCATTATCGATGACTCTAGCTATGAAAGAGTGCGTTGCCGAGAAATGGCGAGTCATTTGCACGCTATTGGTCCAGGGTTCGGGCATCGTTACAGAGACCGTGGTGATCAGCAAAATTGCCCAAGGCCAATCTATTCAGCGACCTGGATCAGACTACGCAGAGTGTCGATGTTTTGAAATGATCTGGTGGGGTCAGATTAACACTTGCAGAGGAGCATCGCCGGGCTTCTGGCTTTACCTTTCCCTCCGGACACTTTCCTGGTTCCAAGAGGCGTGGCTGGCCCTTTGTCATTCGGGTCATTACTCACAAGCAAAAAGCGCCCGTAATGATTCAAATGCAACACAAAATACGTATAATGACGTCTCTCCCTGTGTGTACGATTCAGTTCCCGCCACCGCATTTAGTCACTACATCGTGCCCGTCTTCAGCTTTATAGGCACATGCTTAAGCATTGAAGTCTTCATCAGAGCTCATCGTCAACAAGACGACGCACCACTAAAGTCATGGGGTCAGACTGCCCAGTTTATCGCTGCTCTCTGGACGATATATCGCTGGATCCAACAAATATACCAGATGTTCACGATCAAGAGAGTCATAAATAGGCGTGCTGTCCTGGACCGGTGTTGCACTGGGTCTCGTGTTCCAGTCCTCGGCTCCACGGATGCTCTCGATCCTCATTTATCTATCCGGAAGCAGATTTTGGCCCAACTTCGAAGATTGATTCGAAACCACCCTTTCGGAAATCTACCGCCCCGCCGACGCTCTGACCATGCTAGATTCTGTGATTTCCAGGAAGGATGGAGCAAAATCGAACTTGACTTCCGACAATGGCCATATGCAACCAATGATGACAAAGGCCTGCTGTTATTGGACGGAGCTAGAAGAGGAGATATCACCCTAGTCAGCGATTTACTCAAGGAGGCTGCACCGGTCAACTTCATAGATCCCGGTGGATGTACTCCCCTCTGGCTGGCCGTTCACATGGACCACTTCTCCATCGTATCTTTGCTTTTAGAACACGGTGCAGATCCAAACGTTTCGGATGAGACAAGGACGACACCTTTACACATCGCATCTGAACGAGGCCATGAGGAAGTTGCAAAGCGGCTCATTAGGAAAGGGGCGAATCCATGCCTCACAGACCTCGAGGGCCAAACAGCTTTGCATGCTGCAGCTCGCCACGGACAGCCAAAGATGGTCAACCTGCTCATCTTATCAGGGGTTGACGCTAATATACAGGACAACAAAGGCAGAACCGGCTTGCACTTACTTCTTCGTCATGGCCATGATCACATGGTTGATTTCTTTGCAGGAAAATGCGATCCGAACGTTATAAACCGGAAAGGCAAGACCCCGCTGTATCTTGCCGCCCGGTACGAGCGGGTTGACGCCACAAGAGCTCTCCTCAAATACCATCCAAATTCGGAAATTTCGGACATTGCCAGGGGGTGGACTCCACTCCATGTGTGCGCCAGGTATGACAGACCAGAAGTCGCCAGATTGTTGTTGGAGTATGGGTGTGATAGTAACGTCATTGCTAAGGAAGAGAAAAGGACAGCCCTTCACATGGCTGTAAACTACGGCCGGGAGAAAGTCGTCGACCACCTACTTCATTACGGAGCAGGTCTTGACGCGGTGGACTACAAAAACAGAACTGCACTGTTCTTTGGGGCTAAGGATGATCGAGATGCGACCCGAAAGCTTCTTCACAAAGGCGCCAGACCCGACCTGGGACAGACGTCTATGCTGCACGATCTCCTGGTGCAGTATGGAGCCACAGATAATGAGGCGAAGCACTTGATTTCTACCGCTGACAATAAAGAAATTCTGGATGTATTGCAAAGAACATAGCTCATGAAATTGTATCCAACTCAAGCCAGGGGTGTGAGCCGAAGCATTACGCTCTCACCCTCGTCGAGCGTCGCTGAAATGAACCTGTCAGACACTCCTTCCTCACGGCGAGCCCAGATATTGAAGACCGAGTAAGGAATGGATAGACCGAGGTCATCCCAAGACGCCGTTATAGTCTGCAGCCCCCTGTGCCTGGTCCCAAAACCAGCCTGGCCCTCATCAGGGCCATAGTTGGCCAAAACAAGGATGGCTTGGCCATCTCCTCCTAAATCTGGTCCCGACAGCCAGGCCTGGCACTGGCGCGGCTCGCTGCCCCCCGTTCGTGGATTCCGCGGTTGCATTGGGAAGTGTGATGTAAAATCTGCCGCCAACTGGCCTTCGTCATCGGTGAGAAGCTTGATCCCTAGCGAATCCATCCGTGTCAAGTCCGAGCCCGTGATCAGGTTGGCAGCTGCACCAATCCAGTGGGTTGCTATGGTTTCCCTTTTGCGATCGCCAACTCCGGCAATGCTTTCATCATTTCCGACAAATAGGCTGTCCATATCTGGAAAAATGCGCAGGGAAGGCTCATCGCTGTTAGCTATGACGCCGCTGACAAGGTCACGGTAATTGTCGATGGCACGCTGCACAGTGGCCCAATTTAGAAATGTCGTGCTGTTGCTATTGTTGATATCCTGATCTGTCCGCATAGAATCAGCATTCGAAGACCAAATGTCGAAAAATTTCGGGTCCTTGCGTTCCAGTTTCCAGGAGATGTCTAGACGGATTTGTCTTCCACAATTTTGGATTGCTCTGTGGTATGCAATGACAGCGCCAGAGTTGTCTGGTGGTAAATTGCCTCCATTCTGCGGTGATCCGGGAGTTATGTAGTCCAGCTTGATGAAATCTACGCCCCTGTTGTAAGCCATGTGCGTCAACAAAACGGTGGAGGTCTCACATCACAGGTGTCATCTCACCATTTGGCAAATAATTCAACAACCGAATCATGATATTGCTGCACACCAGATTTCTGAAAGTCAAAGTCAATTCGGCTGAACCCGTTATTGTTGCCGCTCCAAGTTTCTTTAATCCGAATATTGGTCCCTGCGATGAACTTGTCTCCATCTTTTTCAAACGATCCGGGTAACACGTAAACGCCAAGTTTCAAGTTCTGGGAATGCAAGTGGTCTGCCAACGCAGGGAGGTCGAATTTAGTTTTATCAAAGATAATACGGCCATGATTGTCACCGTGATCTCCAACGCTCCAACCTGAGTCGAGGGAGATGTAGTAGTCGCTCTCTTTGAGCCGAGAAGGCGGTACAATCTTGACCAAATTTTCAGCCTGCTGAACAACGCTTTGTTGGTTGTAGGTAAACGATGGATTGAGCATCGGGTTGATCTGAAGGCCGAAAGAATTCCAGCCACGTGGGGGAGCGGTGAAGCCATGAGGAGTCGGGTGAGTGGTGAGTACCTTGAGCGGTCGCATTTGTCACCTCAGGTAGAAGATTTCGTAGGGGTCGTTTCCTGCGAAGCTCGTGACTATGTATACTATATAGAGGGCTTCGAGTTTAGCTCTGTTCCGAGCAGACTCGTGGTGAGAGTCTCTGGCAAACGTAACTAATGGTGCTGTCAGATGGGAAGGGGCCCAAAAAGATTTCTCGGCATACACGTGACCGCCGATGCTAACAGGCAGAGCCCTTCCACAAGGGTCGTCTGGAATATCGCTGCCTGTATTTAGCCTTCAATAAACGGCAGCTGACCGTTGACGCTTCTATGCTTAAATCAGCGCTGTGAGATAGCTCACAACTGCAATTTTGACATGGTTGCCCCCAGAGCTCCTGGCCAATTCATCCTTGGCAGTTCTTGGCGACCTAGGCAATCTCTTCCCCGGAATATCCAGACTTATCAGTTGGAACCCAGCTGCAGTACTTTATGTTAGAGTGCGCGGCAGGTTTGCATTGCAGTAGAACTCCTGGATGACCACTTTACTACAACATATCCGATTCTCGCCCGGAGTCGCTCCGGTGAGCGCGAAGTAGCGGCCTGCAGAGTGAATCAAGTCGAATATTCGAATATGGCCCAGAAGTTGTATCGATCGGGAACCGGCTGTGAGGTAGCAATCGACACCTTCACCATCTTCCTGGGTGCACCATCTCCCTTCTTGCAGGTCTCCAAGCTTGTGGGAAGGTCTTAAAAGACCTCGACTTTTGTCCTTGCACACGTCGCCGTCTCTTATCACCGGTGGACAGGAAATCTACCGCTCTCCTGCTCCTTCATCCGTCATGTCAACTCGCAAGGACAGGCGGGCCGAGCAGCCCGTGGCGTATGTCCCCAAGCTTCCATACAGCGACAAGAGGTCTATTGAGCCGGCTCGGATCGTTGTGCCTCCTCCCAGTCTGGACTATGACGATGGAAAGGCGTGCTTCAACGTCGCTGCTGTTGAACCTTTCGAACATGGGTCGGCCGGCTTTGGCAATCCGGCCTTCCTGCGCGCAGTGACCTCATGTCACAAGCTTGAGATGAGCCACGGAATGCTTTCCTGGAAGTACGAGATGCGAAGACAAGCCCAACACATCCTACCGTTTCTGCTGCTAGGTCCAAGCAGCACGGCTCGAGATGCGAGGTTCGTTCAAAAAGCCGGAATCACTTTTATGCTCGCCGTGCGCAGTGCCGCTGCCGTCAAGGCGCGTCCGTCACTGCTCAATCCCGCCTCGTTCGCATCCAGTAAGGGCGTGGTGACCGCGACGTTTGACCTTGACACCCCATACGACCTGATCACGAATTTGCGACCGACCATCAAAAGGATCAATGATCACCTGGAAGAAAGCTGCATCCGGAGACCAATCACGAGCATTAGCGACATTGGCGGGAAAGTGTTGGTTTTTTGCGAGTCCGGGAATGAGAGATCAACGGTGATAGTTGCCGCATATTTGATGGTTCTCTACGGCGTTGATGCCATCACGGCAATCCAGATCATCCAGTCACAGCGCTTCTGCATCAATGTCGAAGACGGAATGAAGAGGATGCTACTCGACCTCCAGGAAATCCTGCGCGCCGAGCGGCAAGTTGCACTATCCAATGCCGCCGCCGCGCTCTCCATGTTACAATTGCGACCCAGCAGGGGCGACTCCTCAATGCTGAACAAGCCCACGAAGCGCAGCATCGACCGAGCCTACGAGTCCGAGGGAGAGTTGTCTGATGCTCCGGAACTGACTGATGGCGCCGCAATGAGGTCTGGCACGGCACCCTTTGCAGACGCTGGCGACTGAGGAACGTCCTTTAAGAAGCTATTCAAGACGAGGGGATCCAGGAGATTCATTCTCGAAAGCGATGTGGCGATGGATCATCATGGTTGACCATGGCTGACCGTGGTCCTGTGTCGAGAGTCAAACGGCTGAGTTAGTCGGTGTCACTTCAACTCGAACGACATGACAGGCTCCAGAGCAATCGGTCCAAAAGGTCACTTATCGTGGTCTTTGTTGAAGATACGGTAACATGTAGATTGCTCTTGAAGCGTTCATTGTTGTCCCGTACGTCACCGCCTGAGAGCCTCTCCATGAGCACTTACCGGCTCATATTGTTCCTTATCGGGAATCGCAGCATCTAACAACTGCATATCCTACAGACACGCCGATGCTGCGAAAACGTACGAGATTTCCCTCTCTCGACTTGCGCCAACGGCCATCTTTGTTGGCATCAGTCAAACCTGGATACAGCTGGCTGGCCCAGCAAACCGCCTCAGCTCTCAAGTGTCCTGGAGGAACTGTGGCAGACACACAATTGGTGCTCTGATTTTCTGGAGACCTTCAAGAACACAAGTCATCGGCCTTGGGTGCCAGTTATCGGTAATAAAATTGCATTGTCTTCGCCATCAACCTCCCAAACAACAAAGTCTGGCGCCCAAACCTGACGGAACCCGTTCTCGTCGCCAATGGCGGCTCCTACTATGATGGCAATGTCTACATCTGCCATTGGGAAACTATACGGACGGCGGAGGTGTCCTGGCGTTTGATACGTTGACCGGCGAAACACCACCGTCGTGAACAGCTACTTCGTGCAAAATTTTGCACTCGCGGGCGACAGGTTGGTCGTGTAGGCTGTCAATAGATCTGGTCAATCCAGCTGGCCGAGAGCGTGGGATGGACAATGTCGCTAGTGGGATCGATCGTTGCACAGCAATACTAAACCTCAAAAACAAGCGGCTCCTCCCCCCTCTCCTTCCTCCGCAGATTAGTCGCCTCCAAGATCTCCCTACACCCCGTTAGCGACCACCCCCATTTGAGCCAGAATCCCTCCGACACCTCCCACCCGCTAACATGCCACGGCGGCGACCATATGACAACACCGTGATGCTCGATCTCCGAGGCTAGAAACCCTCGAAAAGCCCGCCGATTGTGTCGGACCACAAGTCGTCCTCGTCGAATTTCCTAGAAGCCTGGATGAGATTGTCGCGTAAGATCGGGTGCGGGATGATGTCGATCCAGTTTGGGTGGGGGATTGTGCGCTGGAGAGTCGTCGGGTGGAGGGATGGGGGGAGAGATTGGGGAGTGGAGGCATCGAGGTCCGGGAGGACGTGGAGCGCGGCTGAAGAGCACTCATCGTTGGGGGGAGGGTTGGGTTGGAGGCGTGAAACAAGTTGACGATTGATCAGGCAGCCGTGGAGGGCGTTGAATTGGAGACGTGTTATGATTCAAGTCTTACTGACGGTAAGCTCTTACATTGAGCCTATTCTGTCTCTTTCTCCGTAACGCAGCATCCGTAACACCAGTCCAGTCGTCTTCCCGATCAACAGCCTCGGAGAGCTGTGGCATCTTCCGAAGCGGGATTTGAGATGCCGCCGGGTATTCAGCATTGTGGCTTGTGATCTCAATTGGCACTACGTATGTGGATGGATCGCTTGTAGATATGTGTCGGCTGCTTACCACTAGCTAGGATTGCTATCTTGACCCTAGCAGGGGATACGGTCAGAGGATTCTTGGTATCAGTAAGGTGCAGAAGATGCCTAGGTTTGGACCCGCCTCCAGTTCTGTCCGAGATTGCTCCAGATCCGGCCTAGCTTCAAGCATCTGGCTTACCGACACGCTTAACCAGATCAGGATTCTGCCTCACTTCTCTCAACTTTTTGGAACCAGTCAGGCATCAACCTGCGTAGACAAAAACATAGGAGAGGATGAGCCGTCATAGTAGCGTGTAGTTGTCTGCCTCGATCTGACATGACTCAATTCGAAGAGCTGATGAAAGTTCTTATAAGAGCCTTGGGACCCCCAACAGGTACCGTTCCTCAGCCTTTCTCATACGGGTACATACACGATTCTATTTCCATCATCTATCCCTACAATGACTTTCCACCCTGATTCTCTTCCAGATCTCAGTGGAAGAGTCTACATCGTCACGGGTGGCAATTCTGGCATGTTCGTTTTTATCGCCCATCATATGAGTTAGAACTTACTGGTTATAGAGGATACTACACTGTCGCCCGCCTCGCACAGCATGGCGCCCACGTCTACATGTGCGTCCGCTCTCCGGCTAAAGGATCCACGGCCATCAACAGCATCAAATCTCTTTATCCGCAGGCACACTCAACAAGCTCTACGGCCCTGGCTCACCTAGTTCCAAAGCTGGGAATGGCGAGATTTGGACCGCAGCTATGCATCCTAGTTTAGTGAAGAGTCAGCTATCAGTGCAAGCCAAACTCCCAGCTCTATTGAAGATCATAATTGCGCCGTACAAAGCGATGGGGGGGCTTGATGGATGCAGACACGAGGGTCCTGGACGAGTGGTTTTTGTGCGGCCAGTCCGGGGATGAGGAAGGAACAGAGTGGGCCTATTTTCAGAGGATTGCGGATTCAGCAGCGTGGCAGAGTGGGATGGCGAAAGATATGGGCCTTGCTGCGAGGTTGGAAGAGTGGACGAGGGACGAAATGAAGAAAGAAGGCTGGGTCGGCTGATCGTAGAGTGTCTTGTTGCTCATGGAGTGTAGGAAGGAGACAGTCTGTCAACCTTGCGATCCTGGAATTGATGTAGAGATCTGCTCATTACCCTCTCACGGAGAATTGTAGAGCTGATATACTGACAATCACTTGGTCTACTACGTTGAGACTGAGACAGGTTGGACTTTTCTCCAATTGGACATCTTCAAACTGGCAACTTCACAGTTTGCCCTTCCCTTCAACGACCTTCAACAGGGCTCGCCCATTGCTCAAGACAACATTGCCGCCAACCTTGGCTACAAATCCAATTTCTTCCCATCCGCCTTGATCTCCCCAGTCCTCCATATCTCGGTGACCAAGTTATCGCCTGGGTTGACCGGAGCAGCGAACCTTGCCTGGAATTCCTTGATGTTGGCCGGGTCACTGCGCCCAGCTCTTTCAACAGGGGATGCTACCTCACTTACGGCACCGGGCAGTCGGAAAAACCAGAGAGCCAGCCACTCTATGAAGTCGGTTGTACCTCCACAGGACTGCTTTCAAGCTTACACTGGAAACATGACAGAACATTGTAGGACACAAGAAACCATACTATGGCCAAAGGTACGCATACGGATGAGAAGATGATAGGGCTGTGTTCCAGCGAGCAGAGAGAGCAGAATGCAAATTTTCTCTGCTGTTCATCGATGTGAGTCATGAATCTGCGCCACGAAATTGCATGTCTGCCTTGCATCCTTTTCTATTATTTGAGGACAAGGGGGCAGCGAGTCGATGTCCTGAAAAAAAGCCATAGGCGAAGGTAACCGAGGCCAAGAATCTCGACGGGATGGCTCAGGGGATAATTGGCTTGTTGTCACCTCAAGCAGGATGTGTGGCTGAATTAGTTCAATTTCAAACAAGGGCTGAGACGGCCAAACTTGCTCTAGCTTTGGCTATGCAGGCTGCCTGTGGAAGCCAAGCTGTTTCAGCCCCTTGGCCTTCCCCCTCTCTTCAAGCATTCATTCACAGCCTCATTGACAGATTGATTGACCTCGAAGTGTCCTGCTCATTCGACTCAACGAGACTTGACCTCGAGACACACAGCCTGTGAAAAAGGGCAAGGATCAAAACAGGATTGTACACGAAATGGCCATCAATTGGGTCCTACCCGTGCGCGTCGCACAATTGGTTTTGGCTATCATCGAACTCGGCCTCACAGCCTACGGTATGTAAAGTCGAATTCATTTTGACGTATTCACACCTCGGAAGGCATATCACTAATTGCATCCTCTCTCCAACACACAACAGTCGCAAACCAGCTCGATCGAACAATCAGCTTTGACGGATATTCTTTTTCCTCCTCCAGCCCGTCGCAAGTCAACTTCCTCGTCTTTGACAGCGTCTGGTCCATCCTTGCTGTCGCCTTTCTCGTCCTTGGCCCCCGCTACGACCCTGACGGACGACATGTCGGTCACAAGTTCGCGATCCTGGCCGTCGACGCTGTGACCGCGATTTTCTGGTTTGCGGGCTTCATTGCCCTCGCCGCGCTGATTGGGGTCCCGCAATGTGGCAATGATCGAGTCTGTGGATCGTCACAGGCCGCGGTCGCCTTTGGGGCTTTTCTCTGGTAGGGCTGCCCTCTTCCTCCTTTCTCTCCCAGATCCGAAGAGACCAGTTCATGATAGGCTCATGTGATACAACAGGGTTCTCTTCACTGCCACCGCCGTACTGGACGCCGTCCACGCCTTCCGGACTCGTTATTCTCGAAACCCGAAACCAGCGCCGGAAGTCCGAGCCAACGAGCTTTAAAGTTTGAAGATTGCGTGGTTGAGAAGTGCTGTTTCTTTCGACTTCTTTTTTCTCAATCCCAGGTTTTGTGTATTAATACGATACCCTTTTTGCTTCCTGCTTGTCTTTGCTAGAGTGGTTTCGCCCTGGATTCTGGTGGCGAGTCGACTTGATGGGTGATGTCGGAGAAACGAACAACGATATGTATGCGCCTGACGAAGGTTTCTAGTTATGAAATAACATCTTATATTTTGTTGGCTGGAGTGGTTCATTTCCTCTTCCGAGATTATACTGCACAAGATGGCGTTCCATTTCTTGACCATTGAACTCTCCAAGAGCCGCTGGATTATGCTTTTGGGGAGTGGCGTTCCATCTTCATCCTCATGGCTGAAAACGACATCAGCGCAGAGACCCAGGCTCAGGATGGATGTGTGCTGCAAAAGGATAATGAAACAAAAAGTACTCACCAGGCGGAGAGTGACCATAATGAGGATTTGATCCTGACACGATGCTGTAACGTCCCGTGTTTCCATGCTAGCACGTTAGATGTAACTGCCAGCTTCCGGATGGCTATTGCCGCGCTCAAGCAAGGGCAAGTCTTAGGGCTGCGTTAGGTGATTAGAGAGGGGACAGATCTGAGCCATGAAACACAATCGTGACTCATTGAACAAATTAAGCAGACTGTTCCTGGTGCCTCCGTCTGGATTCCGGCTGCAGCATCCTTCGACCAGAGAGGTATGAGATCTGGAAGACTTTGGAGAAATCGTTACCTGGAAAAGTAGACTTGTGCAAACCGGTGCCAGGTCTCATTGGACCTAGCAGGGTGTGAAGAGATGTCACTTCTACCACCCGCAGTCCAGTTGCCATCGTATATGCTGAAAGTTTCGAGATTCCAACCTGCGCGCTCAGTGTAATTGTAGAACCTTGGCACCACTTTGAAGTCCTGGTTTTTCAACACGGCCAGGGGTGTCACGTGATCACATCACCTCCTACTCCTGCCGCCGGCGATCTGTGATGGATAATTCATCAGCCGATTCCAGTTGCTTGGTATTGGCAGGAGATTCAAAGGCATGCTCCATAGTGAGGTATTGTGCGATATTGGATCCATACTGCCCAGGGTGTTGGCAATCATGCCCCCAAGCTTTTTGGCCAGGGAAGTCCTGTGCTCCATCTCCGCTCCATCTGTCGCAGGTTCATCGGGTCTGGCTAAATGAAGAGTTCATCGACATCTCACGGCTAGAAAGGATGAAAATGCATCATTCTGCTCTTGCTCGCGGGAGAAGTCGTGTATGAGATTGCTGGCAACATACCTCAACGATTCCACAAGTAGTGAGACTGCAGCATGAATTACGTCATCCTATGGCAACAGCTCCGAGGTTTCAGGGCACTTTTCTGTCAATGCTGAGCTCGGAGTGAAGAACTAGGCAGCATACCCTTTAATCTCCTCTCCTCGAGACGGCCCCCTTTGACGCAATGGCGTCGCGACGTGCTTTATCTGTCTTTACACGTCGACTGGACTCGGTCCCTCTACGAACAGCTCTTCCGGTCAGAGAGGGGCGCGGCGCAGCGACAGCAGCATCAGCACTCCACCGGCAGCCACCGACGGCTCGCACGAGACCACAGCGACGGGATTTTACTACTACTATCAAACAACTCCAAGACGATTCAGGCCAAAACTCGTCGTCATCGGCTGCCAGCGACTTGAGCATTCCCCCTTCGACCCTCTACTCGTTCGAAGACATCCAGTCCCTCACGTCCAAACCGGAGCCGAACCGCATCCTCATTGATGTCCGCGAACCATCAGAGCTGGCGGCCACCGGGAAAATCCCCGGTGCCCACAACGTGCCCGTCTCGACTTCGCCTGAGGCATTTTTTCTTCCGTCAGAAGAGTTTGAGGACAAGTTTGGCTTTGCCCGGCCGAGCGCCGACGACGAGGTGATCTTCTACTGTAAGGCGGGGGTCAGGAGCAAGGCCGCGGCACAACTGGCGGGGCAGGCCGGGTTTGGGGGCAAAGTTGGAGAGTTTCCTGGCAGCTGGCTTGAGTGGGAGGCAAGGGGTGGGAGCGTGGAGAGGAAGTAGGGGCCAGAGTGTGCGTGAGTGGAGAGCCGGAGAAGAGACTTGTAAAAGTCGACATTCGCATTGGTCGCTGTGTTGGTCATATGATGGTGTGGTCGGCTCGATCGATGTTGAGAGCTTCTGATGCAGCTCGGCTTGACTGTAAATCTGACGGACAATTGAGGCTGCGCACAGTAGCTGGTTGGTGAGATTGTTTCGGCGAGAGAAGAATGAGCGGCACCGCGAGAAGATCCGGTGCTGCATCAGCTGTGCCAGTTCATTAAATACTCCCTCTCTCAGGAGGCGAGAGCATCATGTCCACATCAACGTCCTCTTCATCCTCACTGTGCTCATGCCTTGCGATATCCGGGGTCTCCATCCCCATAGCATTGGCCCGTTTGCCGCGCTCAGCTTCGACGTCCATCTCGTCGCCGAAGAAATCGGCTCTCCTCTTCGCCCGTCGCCACACCACAATCATCTGCTCGGTATACGACACCGCGCGCATCAGAGCTTCCACACTCATGCAGGCCGTGTGTGCCGCTTCCAAGTGAAACATCTTCGCGGCTTCGGACGTCTCGAGGTCTGCAGTCGTTCGGAAACGCTGATATCGCGTGCCTGGTCTCGGCACTTTGGCCGCCAATTCTGCCTCTTCATCTTCAGTTATCGGTCGTTGCATTTGCAGCGACATTTCGACTTGTTCTACTCGTGCCATGATTCTCTGCTCCTCTTCTGCCGCCTGCTGTTGATGTTGCGCGAGGCTCCGGGGTGTCTCTGCGGCTTCTTTCCAGGGAAACATGTCGAGGATTTGTTGGTCGATGTCGCTCCGGTTGGCCGGTTCATATTTGATCCAGGCCCTCTGATACCAGTCCATGTATTGATCCAGCTGTTCCACGGTCATGTCGAGGATGTCGGTGTCTTTGACGTGGATCTCTTGGCCTCGTTCCAGGCCCGTGGCCGGTTTGGAAGCATTATCAAAGTCTCGCTTGGAGCTCATCCAAGTCGACCAGCTCATGCAGAGCGTGCCCGGCCTGTTCAGAGACTTGGGATGCCATTTGTGGCGGTCGGAGTCGAAAGGAAAAAGAAGCTTCGTCGCAATCACGACGAGGGCCATCAGCTGAGACTCGGGGTATGCCGTTGGCTGCCTTCGGGTCGTGCCCGGCTGTGGATATGTAAATGGGAAGTGGGTGATGGCGTTGAGCTGTCTCGCCGTGGCGTAGACCTCAAGCGGCAGGGCCAGGGAATGAATGTAGAAGAGAAGGAGGAGGGTGTGGTTGAGTGGTGGAATCACCATACCGAAAGACGTGCTGTAGAGGGCGGCGATATTGTATACAGCTGCTTGAAGCTCGTCTGCTCGAAGGACACTCGTCGTATCCAGAGCGGCGTGATACTCCCCCGGCAAGCGCTCTTTCATCTCGGCGGGAACGTGCCTGATCGCCCGCATATATGGAATATCTTCCTGCTGGATCCACCTAATTACCGTGGTCAGCTCCAGAAACAATTCTGAATTCACTCGAACAGCGGCATACTTGAAAATTGTGGCCAAGCCGATCGGCCTCCGTAGCAGCATGACGCCGAGGTAATTCAGAGCCACTGTCTCCATGAGCGTTGGGCTATCACGCGCCGTTTTGCTCGTCTTCAAAGGTTTCCCGTCGTCGCCGTCGTCGATCGAGGTCTCAAACCCGGTCTCAAGCCCGGTCTCAGTGGCCGAGGTGTCGAACTGTGATTGCTCACTCTCACCCGCGGCCACTTGAGTCCGATCTTCGGTCCGGTATATCAGCTTGGAGAGTCGTATCGTCCATAGATCACGGACGACCGTCTGCACCGTGTCAGATGTTGCTTTCTCGGTGGTCCTGTGACGATGAAATCCTCCATCGTACCCAAAGTTCTGGCGCCAGGCCTTTCTCATGAACAAGGACATGGCACTGCTTCCACAGGATGAACTGCCATGCCTGCAAAAATAATCGGTAGGCTTTGGCTCCTCGAAGCACTGGTCTCCGTTAGGCACGGACGTCGACCCAGCCGAATGTGAGATCAGAATGAGCGCTTACCTTTTGATAGCTTCTCCTTTGTCTTTTTCTCCTTCTTTCGGACTATCTTACCTTGCTTGCTAAAATCTTGCTCGTCCTCTGCGGTGACGAGTCCGGCTTGCTGCTCATGTCCGTTGTCACAGAAAGTCTTGCCATCTTCGACATAGAACGCCGTGGAGCCGCATTGCGGGCATGTGTTTTCTTCTTCCATGTTTCCTCGTGGACGGCGGTGCTGACATGGCTAAATGTGGAATGTCTCGTTCAGAAATCGGAAGGGATCGTTGAAAGTCACTACCAGACACAGGACTATTAGCCAAGAAAGTTGGCTTGGACCAATTAGGCTCTAGTGATTATGAACTGTGTCATAGCGCGAGGCTGAGACAGGTAGTGGAAAGCATGTCTAGGCTTTTGATATTGTTTGATGCTATCTACCAGCCTTCGAAAGCAGGGCCAGGATTTCTCAATGGTTCGCAAGCCTCACAGGCAAGTCACACAAATCTATGGGCCATGCTGGCTTAAGGCAATTCAAATCCTTCACCCACTAGATCGTACGAGGTCACCTGGTCATCGTGAAAGCGCTCAGAGTGGATGCAAATCCAGTCCACGGAGAATGCAGAGTTGTGGACGCGGCACAGCATGGTCATTCATCAAAGTCCAGACGCTTATTTCGGAGCCTCTTTAGCGTCCATGGCTAACTCCTCGCCCATGGCAGTCAAAACGATAACGTCTGAGATGAGTTAACAACGGTATGGGATACGTCAGTGGTGAGAGTGCGTACTAGTATCCTTCTCTTCCTCACGGAAGAGCTTGTTGATCTTCTCGCCAACTTCACCCTCCGGCATCTTGACATCATCCTTGGTGGCACCATCGTCGGACATGAGCGACAAGAATCCGTCATCGGTAATGTCGAGCTGTCGCCGGTCAGATTCTCGCCAGAATGGACCACATGCATGCGCCTGGTGCTTACCAATTGGTACTCACGACGAGTGACGTTCGGAACTTCCATGTTGTGGGTGGATGGAGACAGATCTTCCAACTTCTTGCCCGTGAAGATGTCGAGAGCGACCAAGTGGACTTTGGCGTGACCATGCTTGCCCGTCTTGGAAGTCGACATTTCGACGATCTTGCAGGGACGACCCTTGATGACGACGAACCCGTTCTTCCTCAAGGCCGAGCATTGCATCGGGTAAGTGGCTGACGCACCGGCGTCGGCCGACTCAAAGGTGTGCTCATGCTGTCCATCGCCGAGTCAGCGAGAGTCGATGAGAGGGCAGGGGAGAGAGGGGGGAGAGTGTGTGCGCGCCGGCGCAGGAGCGGCGCACGGTCAAAATGGACGACTTACCTGCGAGTCGTCCGCCATGATGACAGGGTCGGGCTCAGGATAGAGTTGGCAAACAGGCGGTGCGAAGAGGAAGATGCAGCGACACTCAAATGTTCAGGTGTGCGACAAATTCCAGTCGGCCGGATGGGTGTGGGTTGGAGAAGAGCCAGGCCGTGTAAAATATCAAGTGGGCTTTGGAGGCGGGGAGCACAAAAGACGCCAATCGGTATATTAGGCGCTAGCCGCTTTTGGTTATCGGCCTTGGCGCGTCTAGGCCTTGAGATGGTAGACGTTGCCTGGGAGAGATGTATTTGGGATGCCACCGGCCTCACAACTCGACCCCTCATCTTGCATAACGAAGTGACATGTGGCTGGAGCGTCTATCCAGTCACTCAAGTCCCGCAGGCTCGAGCACTCCCAGAAGACATTACTCTCCCGCCCCTCGAAAGCCGTCTCACCTCGCGCCATCGCAGTCCGCTGGACTGGGCCTGCCGGCGACAAGGTCCTCCACGTCCCTTGACCTCAGCGCTAATACCTCGACTGCGTCGCTCGCGTCGCCGACAAAGTTTGGCAACGGTTCCTCCCTCAGATATGAGCAAAAGCCTCCCCCTGATGTGGCTGATCCGGTGAAAGTCTTGCGGAGCATCCTCGATATTGAAGATAGCAAAGGCGGTGGCGATCGCGCCGGCACCGCGCTCTATGCCACCGAGGAGGATGGAGAAATCGATTTTGGCGGACTCAGCCTCGAAGAGTTTGCGACGCAGGATTTGGCCCGGATCCCGAACCCTGGTCATGGGGCCGAGTCGCCGGCGCCCGTGGGAACGCATCGAGAAAAGTACGAGGATCTCCACACGGCGATAGCTGAATGTGATGAAGTCTTGAAGCATGTCGAGATCTCCTTGACCAACTTCCAAACCGAGCTCGGTCAAGTCTCGGTCGAGATCGAAAACTTACAGGCACGCTCCATGCAACTCAGCGCCAAGCTGGACAATCGTCGCAACGTGGAGAAACTGCTCGGGCCGGCCGTCGAAGAAGTGACGTTGTCGCCGTCGACCGTGAGAGCGATCACCGAGGGGCCCATCGATGAGAATTTTGTTCGAGCCTTGAACGAAACGGGAGCACGGTCTGCCGGGGTCGATACAAAGAGCAAGAACGCCGATCACGTCAAAGCCTTGGAAGACTTGAAGCCTCTCCTGGACCACCTCAATGCGCGGGCCATTGAGCGAATCCGAGACTATCTCGTCTCTCAGATCAAGGCTCTCCGTTCGCCGCAGATCAACGCCCAGGTCATCCAGCAGCGGTCCTTTTTGAGGTACAAAGATTTATTTGGGTACCTCTCGCGCCATCATGCCGTTCTTGCCGACGAGATTGGTCAAGCATATGTCAATACGATGAAATGGTATTATCTCAGTAATTTCACTCGGTACCAGCAAGCGTTAAGCGGGTTGCCGATGCACGCCTTTGATCAGTACGATCTGCTGGGAGCCGAACCGGCTCCCGCGAGACGCAATGTGCTTGGAGGAAGCAAGACTCCTGTCCCCCCACATGATGCTTTCAGTCTCGGCCGGAGAATCGACATTCTCAAATCCAAGAACGCGGCCGCCCTGCCCGCCTACCTGGCCGAGGACCAGAAAGTGGCCCAGAATCTCGAAATACCTCTCCGCAATTTCAACCAAGCACTCATTGACAATGTCTGTGCCGAATACGCCGTCGCCACCGAGCTGTTCTCCTCGAGCTCGTTTCACCAAGTGTCGCGCAGAGTGACGGAAATCTTCGAGCCCACCTTCAGCCTGGGTCAACAATTCATCAAACAGCTCGTCGAGAACTCACTCGACTGCCTCGGGGTGCTTTTGTGCGTCCGTCTGAATCAACATGGTGCCTTTGAGCTGCAGAGACGGAAGGTCCCCGTGGCGGATTCTTACATTAACTACACCAACATGGTCCTTTGGCCACGCTTCCAGATCGTCATGGACATGCACTGCGACTCTCTCCGCCGTGTTTCCACACACTCCAACCGGGCTGCTTCTGCCGCCTTTGCTCTCGTGGGCGGCAATGATACCTCGGCCTCTGTCGCTCCCCATGCCATCACTCAACGATTCGGACAGTTCCTGCGCGGCATCCTGACTCTCAGTTCCGACGCCGGTGACGACGAGCCGGTATCGAATAGCCTGGCCCGACTGCGGGCCGAGTATGAGGCCGTGATGGTGAAGCTGGCCAAAGGTGCTGGAGATGCCACCAACCGTGCCAAGTTCTTGTATAACAATTATAGTCTCGTCTTGACCATCATTAGTGATACCCAGGGAAAACTAGCCGAGGAACAAAAGGACCATTTTGGGACCTTGATGAGGAAGTGAAGTCACGATACAATGGACCAACCTTTACTCCGAATGTCCGAGAGCCATCAAAATGAGGGAATTGTAGTCCGGGCCTCAAAATGATATAAAACCGCAGAGATAAGGTCCGCGATGCCAACGGCGGCATGTCACATGTCATACCAGGGTGTAAAGATATCATCAGTGCATGGTAAAGTTATGGAAAGCTGGGTCGCTGCAAAAGGCATGGATGCCAAGCCTATCTCGGTTTACATTCCATATCAGTACCTCTAGTGAAATCTCTTCCCCAGCCTTGTCTCCCACCCGCCACACAACCGACCCAAAACAAAACCAAAACAAAAGCAAAAACAATCAACAGCCGGGATTCGCTGGTGGTCACCCACCCAACTACTAACCGGCCGGCATGAAGCTTAAGTACCGCTGAGCGAACGGGAAGCGCTGTATACTTCATCCTATGGTCGATTGCGAAAGTAGATGCTTGCATTGTGGTATATACGGTCAAATGATCATATCGCCGTTCAATACGGCCAGTCTTCCGCTAATACTTCTGTGGAGTCAAGACCTGAGCTGTAAAGCTTGGCTGGAGTGGCCATGGCTGGTTTCTTGAAACTCGCCTCTAGTGACAAGGTATCCAGGCAGTCTATTGCTGTATATGCACCTTACTGGCCGCTACTTCTTGGCTTTGGCTCCTATCTTTCCCATGATTCTCATCCACTGGCACAGGTTGGCCAGCGGCAGGTGAAACAAGGTGTGGTGAACAGGTTGGTGTCGCTTAGCTTGCTGCACCTCTTGCATTTCGCTGTTCGCGTGTGCCACGCCTCGCGGACGCTAAAACGAACTGCAGGAATCACGCCAATAGACTGAAAACTGCACCCCTCGCTCGAGAATGGCTATAGCAATGGGCCCACCGCCTCCTGGTCACTTGTGCCCGTGTAGTCCTGACGACCTGTGCCCGTGTAGTCGGCCCCGTGGACACCCGTCCCTTTTCCACATGATATTATTCTTCTCTTCCAGACTGATACCTGCTGGAGTTTCCAGTCTCGTTCAATATTTAGTATTTGACCACTTTGGTTGACATATGTGATCAACTTTGATAGAGATGGCTCTGCCCCAGAGAAGCCAAGCTGGCCAGGTTAAGCCCGGCAAGAGAATGCATATTTGTCAAAAACCCGGCTGTGGGAAGTCTTTCACCAGAAGGGGAAATCTTCAAGCTCATCAGCGCTCGCATAACGGGGAAAAGCCCTACAAGTGTTCGCAATGCGATGAAACTTTTGTACGGAAAGATGATATGAGGAAGCACGAGCTCAGGATCCATGAAGGCCGTCGGCCATTTGTCTGTGATGGTCTCGAGGATCCCTCATCCAGCTGCGCATGCGGTCAAAGGTTCGCGAGACGTTACGAGCTCAACAGGCATCTGAGACGGCGCAGAAAACCCACGAGAATCGAGGCAACAACTACCTCTCAAACGTCAATGTCAGCCGACAGCTCTAATATGTTAATGGATACGATGGACAACATAGAGTATACCGGCAAATCTGATCACAGCTCGGCTGCTGTTCAGCCAGGAACAGGCATCGATATGACATACTTGACCCATGGGATCACACACATGCAAATAGTCGGGGGGGCTGCTGAGCACCCCGACGGCGAAATCCAGCTCCAAAGAGGATTCAGACATCATACCGGGCTTCCGCTGACAGCACAAACGAATCAAGACGGAGACGGAGCCAACAAAATGCTAGTCTCGGATCAGTCAACGAATGCACCTCGGAAAGATGGGCGTCCTAGGTTTGCCCTATTCAACTATTCACTTGACAGTGACGGTCAGAACAAGTTTCCCTGTATGGCGGAAGGCTGTGAGGCATGTTTATGGTCACTTGCAGATCTCAGACATCACCTGTTCGAGAGTCATGGCTTCCTCTTATCGGAGGGCCTCTTGCAACTGGTGAAAAGGCCAGACGACAATACCCTGTCTGGGCAGGTGCTGAGTCGTGATAAGGTAGATGACCAAACTATAGCTGAAAGGGCCTTACACATACTCGGATCTTACATGCTGAAGAGCGGCCTCACGACCTTGGAATTTAACGTCACAGAGGAGGAATTCTATGCCAAGGTTGCAAATCTTGTGCGTCGATGTCCGCAGAAAGACCGCGGGGCAGTGCTGAGAGTGGTTATGCAGGCAATTTCTGAATCTGTGAATTCGACTATCTTGGGGTTTGATCTCCAGGAACTGGGGATTGGCGTACAGGACTTCAAAGATCCTGGTCTCAAGGATATGAGCGACATGGAGATTGATCGCAGAGGAAAAGTGAAGATCGTCGTGATGGGGGCGAACAACGAGAATGAATCTCTATTGGCTCGACCTTCAAAAGAGAGATGTCAGCTCTTTCCATGGTTTACTGACACCATCGACGCGGCCATCTCAGCGAGGGATTTCTGCAAGCCGACTGAGTCAGGTCGCACAAATAGCTCAAGAGAAACCGTCGTGTGGTCTTAGGCACTCTGTGGGGGGTGCCCGAGAAATGACGTGCCTCGCATAGATTCCTAGGGAACGGCATTAAAGAAGAGGATAGCGAATATTGTAGGTCCCATTCCCACTTCTTTTGGTGTCGTTGTCGATCTATGGAAGACGAAGAGATTAGGGCATATCGAAACATTATCTTGGAGCTTCATTGAGTGGTTGAATCATGAGGTTGTCAGCCTAGCGGGAACTTTTCCTTGAGGACGGGAATGTATCTAGATCAAAGTGAGTAAAGTATTTGATTGAATATCATACCGTTCATTAGATCTGTTCGTAAAGCAATCTCGGACTCATGTCGGGACTCTCGCCCGGTGCAGTTTTTACGTTTGCCAGTCTTGTTCGTGCATTAGAACGGTCCATGGCTATCTCCACAGGCTCTTCCTAGCGCCGCACTACCGCTCCGAATATAACAGACCTTCTGCTTCCCGCAGGCACTCGTCGAGCAGTTCTTGGTGACCACACTGCTCTTGGTCTCGAGCAAGTTGTACAACTCGACGAGTGTCTGGTTGCTCAACATGGACTCGGTCACGTCGTGCCAGAACGAGGCGTTCAACGGCGCGGCCACAGGCCACGGCGAGCTGAGAGTGCCTTTGACGCTAGGCCCATAGGTTTGTCGTGCGTCATATTCGAACTTCCAGACCGGCTTGGTCCATGTGTTGGCCTCGGAGACATTCGCAAAGTAGGTTTGAATGCCGGTGACCGAAAAGGTGGACGCGTCCACCTGGTAGAGCTGGTACCCGGCGTTGTTTCCCGTGAGAGGGGTAATCGAAGGACCGATAAACCCGACCTGGAGGGGTTTGGAATAGTCGACCATGGTCGTGTTACGGTAGGTCTTGCCATTCTTGGTATAGGTGGAGTTGGGAAGATAGTCGTAAAAGATCTGTAGTTGATCTTCGTGGGTGTGGCCGAAGAAAACACCGGCGATGGTGGCAGGGGAGAAGCGGCGCACGATCGAATAAAACAGCGCCGAGGGATTGGGGAGCGCATTGCTACCGTCATAGCCGGACAGGACATGGCCGATGATCCAGGCTCTTTGACCCGCCTTTTCGCAAGCCGCGAGCTCGTTGGCGAGAAAGGTCAAGACTCCCGACGTGTCGGGATTGGTCACGTTCCAGTAATTGAAGATATTGTCGACGTACCAGAAGTCTGTGTTGATGGAGATAATGCGGAGACCAGAGGCTGTCGTATGGGCATACGCGCCATAGTGAGTGGCCGCGTAGCTCTCTTCCGTACTGTTGATCCAGCCTTCATTCGCCCACATGGAAGAAAGCAATTGATAGTTCCACGACAGCGCATTCGAGCTGGCGTTGGGGCCGGGGTTGAGGATGTTTTGGGTATTCCAGGCCTCCGGGAGGCTGTCGTGATTCCCCAGTGTCGCGTAGACCGGAATATTGCCCAGCATGGCCTTAAAGGTCTGGAAGGTGACGGTCTCTTCGTACTCAACGTAGGCCCGAGATAACTGGGATCGCCAATCAGCATCTCCTGGGACAAGCACAGCGAATGCACCCTACCTGATCGTCGTTGTCGTGCGACACAATGTCGCCGGTGAAAATGGAAAAGGAGACGTTGTTCAAATCGAAGAAGCTCGACATACTGGTGAACGAAGAGAGAGCCAGGTCGGGAGGGGAGTCACAATAGAGGTAACCTAAGATGTCCTGTGAGCATGGAAATTGGGGGAACACGGCCTCGGCTCACCAAAGCGTGAAGCGGGAACGCTGGCATTCTTAGACGTGGTGTCAAGGTGCGTGTTGGTGGCATATGGTCGACAGCACAGATATTGGCTACAGTTCGCTTCGCTACCCACGTCGTACCGGGGGTCCAGATGCCAATCAGAGAGATGGAGAACGTTGATGCTATGGCCTTGTCCGAGTTAGAAGATGTCGCGAATCTTGCGGGAAGAGGAACCTGCCTGAGGGAGGCGGGGCGACATTCGCCGACGCTGGTTTGGGGGAAAAGTACAAGCTCTCATCGATCCCGATGGTCGCGGGTTGGGGACAGACATGCCAGTTATAGTAGCAGTAGGCATTCATATCACCAGTCGCGACACTCATCTTGGCAAATAGTTGAGCCCAGTAAGCACCGGTCCCCGCCCCGCCTGATGAATATGGCACCGAGTCATTGGCCGTGCTGCTGAATTCAGCTTCACAACTGACAGCATAGATGTTGTCCTGGAAAGCCGGGATGGCATTGCACCTGTTTCAAGTTTAGTGTGAAGGCGGTGAAATCATAAAACGGCCACCTCGCATACGCCTTGATTAACAGCTCGACGACGGTCGACACGGGCTGAGTGACCGCGGCAAGATGAAGCAATTCGACTCCTGCGATGCATTGCGAGCAGTTATTTGCAAAAGAGGTCCCATTGGCAATTCCAATGAGCTCCGTGTAGAATGCATCCAGAATGGCCGAGGAACTGTCACCGCCGTTAGACGAGGAACTGGTTCGAGCCTGGTTGGAATATCCACCTGGTTAGAGGCGTGATCGGTAGCGGATCGGGAGAAGTCTCAAAGTAGGACGGAACAGGCCCGGTGCCATTGTAGTACAACACAGGGCCCGCTCCATTCGGGATAATGTTCGTGTTGGAAGTATTCAGGGCTTCAGGCGTCGACTTGATCGTGGTCGCATGCACAAAGGCAGCGGGGACCAGTGCGAGAGAACTCCAAAGGCACTGTTTCGCCATTTGGACGGGTCGCCAGGGTTTGGAAGGATGCTGTGGAGGCTCGAGGGAGAGCGAGATGTTACCTACCTTTTGTGTTTCCTTTCACCGAGGAGATTCCCACGTGGTGTACCTCATTCAGAGAGTTGTCCAATAATGCAGAGCCATCGAGCTGCCGGACGTTACAATGCAGTTGTGGATGTCCTAGGTAAAGGTGGCGGGTCAAACCAATCACGCTCCCGGATCAATGCACGCGAGATCGACGGATACCGGAGTGTGGAGTCGAACAAGGATTTAACGACCAAGCTTGTAGAGCTTGATTCATCTCGCCTTTTCATGCCCGGCCTTGACTGGGGGGAGAAGGCAAAGTGTGCTGACTCGCGTCTATCCCTACTCCATGGGGCAAAGTACAGTCAGAGTAGCCTCCAGCCGTGCGGAGACTTGGCGGGACCTTCAGCCTGGAACGCTCAGCATGACTGCCAATGACGATGGAGAAAAAAGGTGGTGGCGAGATGAACCGCTGCTGGATGCCAGTGTTGAGCTGTAATATGGGCATCTCATGAGACCTGATCTATTGTGATAACAGTATGCACGGCGTTGGCAGACTGCTTGAAGAAAGGTTGAGCAATATGATTTCCATGTCGCGTCAAATGACGAGCGATAACTCAGTAACCAGACTGTTCTCGTCGATTGTCATTATTGTCGTCCTTGCCGGCCAGCGGTCGTGCACCGGCTTCTTTTATGGCGGCGTCATCACCTCGTAGCTTTTCAAAGTAGGCTTTGATGTCCTCAGCCGAGACCGCCTTTCCGCTCTCGGCATACGGTTTCAGGAACTCTTTCACCTTGTCCTTGAGATGGTTGTACACCATGACGCCTTCGATTGCTTTGACCCTGTCCATCGTACTCAGTGCGGCTTCTCCTCTCTCCAGCAGACTTCCGGTGCCGTGACTCCGTGTCCCTGATCCGGGACCAGGAGCGGAGTCTCCCGACCCCGACATTGATGGCTGGTACGTGTCTTCTTCCTCCACCAGTTGGGGATGTGGAAGCAAGTTCGGATAGCATTGTGGACAATGACACAGATGCTCGCGGAAATCCTCCTTCAAGAAGATGGAGAATACACCATCCGGCGCAGGAGGCAAATCGTCGTGCTTATGGTGAGCCGCCACGATCTCGGACCGGCTTGCTCCGTCGGGGATGGCAGCCATTGCACCCTCCTTGACTCGCTTGGCTGAGGTCGACAAAGGCGTTTCAATGTCAGAATCAGAAGCTTTGCGCTTCATCGTCACGTTTTGGCTCATCGTCACGTTTTGGCCCAGCGTCACGTTTTGGCTCAGCGTCACGTTTTGGCTCAGCGTCACGTTTTGGCTCAGCGTCACGTTTTGGCTCAGTGTCAAGTTTTCGCTCAGCTGTGGCCCAGGCTTTCCTGTCGTCGGGTCAAAGCTCTTTCGGTAGACGGGACCAAGGAATCCTGTGGTGCCGGCATATTGTTTGATCCACGGATTCGACTCCACACATTTGTAACATATCATGGCGTCGAAATCGTCCTCGTGGGGAAAGCCGGGCGGCACCGGATGTTCGCCCTCTTTCTGACTTGCTGCCTCCTCGGGCTCTTCGACCCGACCCGTGTGGGCGGTTTTGTGCCAGTCTCTTGGGAGGCCCATCAGGCATTCAGGGTGGTACCAGTCCTCGCCACA